>ENA-OQCB01000241-OQCB01000241.1-human-gut-metagenome-genome-assembly--contig:-NODE-241-length-26581-cov-3.118697_pt1 | contig 26581 bp, 30 predicted proteins | sample MGYA00242493_ERZ504568 | MGnify/ENA primary metagenome ERZ504568 (study PRJEB26092, sample SAMD00036229) | human gut metagenome | host: Homo sapiens | study: EMG produced TPA metagenomics assembly of...
ATTATTATGTTATTATACTATGTATAATAAAAAAGATATGGATGTAAAAGGAGAGATATGACATTACGACATTTAAAAATATTTTCTGCGGTTTGTCGTTTGGAAAGCATTACTCTTGCCGCAGAAGAAATGAACATGGCGCAGCCGGCAGTAAGTTATGCAATTCGGGAATTAGAAGGGTATTATGAAACAAAATTGTTTGAGCGGATGAACAGACGCTTGTATATCACGGAGGCAGGAGAGCAGCTTTTAATTTATGCAGACTCTATTTTGGCGCAGTTTGATGAGGCAAGGGACGTTTTGCGGGATATTCAGACGGTGACCAAAGTGCGAGTGGGAACAAATGCTTCTTATGGAATTAGTTATCTTCCGCAGCTGATTGCAGGATTTAAAGAAGAGTATGGGCAAATTCCCATTTATACATTAGTGGATAATTCCAGACAGATTGAGGAAAAACTAATAAGAAATGATTTGGATTTTGGAATTACAGATTATCCTTCTAATCCGCAGTTTTTTAGAAGCGTGCCTGTGGGAACGGATAAAATGATAGCAGTTTGTTCGTCTGATTATTCTTGGCAGGGTTCGGCAAAAATGGAGGAGCTTATTGAGATGCCGCTGCTTTTAAGAGAATTGGGAAGCGGCTCTCGGAGTATGGTGGAGGCTCTTCTGAGCAAATATAAAAAGAAACCGGAAATTGTAATGGAGAGCATTAGTATTCGAAGCCTGATTGAAGCATGTGCCAAAGGAATGGGAGTTTTGCTTCTCACAAAATCAGTTTTAGAGCCTTATATGAAAAGCCATCATTTAAGAGAAATTAAAATTACAGATGAAAGTATTGTGAGGGAATATTATTTTGTATATCATAAGAGCAAATTTCTGACAAAAAGTATGAAATGCTTTCAAGAATTTGTTTTGGAGAACAGATAGGAGAGTTTTATGGAATTATATGAGTTAAAAGAAGAGCAGGAAAAGGTAATTTTGGTCGGTGTGCAGACAAGAGAAAACGATGATACAAAGGACTCCTTGGAAGAGTTGAAGGAGCTTGTAAAAACAGCCGGTGCAGAGGTTTTAGGTACTGTTATACAGGCAAGAGAAGCCGTTCATCCGGGGTATTATGTGGGAACAGGCAAGCTGGATGAAATCCGTATGATGCTTGACGGATACGGAGCTACGGGAATTGTCTGTGATGATGAGCTTTCTCCTTCACAGATAAATAATCTGGAGCGAGAATTGCAGTGTAAAATCATGGACAGAACCATGGTGATTTTAGACATTTTTGCGGCAAGAGCAAATACCAGTGAAGGTAAAATACAGGTAGAGCTGGCGCAGCTTCGATACAGAGCTGCACGCTTAACAGGACTTGGAAATTCCATGTCAAGACTGGGAGGAGGTATAGGAACAAGAGGACCGGGAGAGAAAAAGCTGGAAATGGACAGACGTCTGATTAAGCTTCGGATTTCTCAGTTGAAAAAAGATCTGGAGCAGGTAAAACGACACAGACAGGTTTTACGTGAAGGAAGAAGCAGAGAAAATATTATGACAGCAGCGATTGTAGGTTATACAAATGCAGGAAAATCCACGCTTTTAAATACGCTGACAGATGCAAAAGTTTTAGAAGAGGATAAGCTTTTTGCCACCTTAGACCCGACTACCAGAATTTTAGAATTACCGGGAAAACAGAAACTTTATTTGACAGATACTGTAGGATTTATCAGAAAGCTTCCCCATCATTTAATTGAAGCTTTTAAAAGTACCTTAGAAGAAGCAAAGTATGCAGATTTCATTATTCATGTAGTGGATATTTCCAATCCCCAAAGGGAAAAGCAGATGTTTGTGGTATATGAAACATTACAGGAATTTGGGGGTAGAAGATAAAAAAAATCGTTACATTGTTTTAAATTAAAGTCAGGAATAAGCTTCAGGATGCTGAAACCATAAGAGATTTTAAAGCAGATTATATTGTGAAGACAGCCATAAAAACAGGGCAGGGATTGGAAGAATTAAAGGAAAGTTCTGGAAAAAATATTGACAGAAAATCAAATATATCTGGAAAGAATTTTAGATTATCAGGAAGCAGGACAGATACAGCTTATTCGAAAATACGGACAAGCTGATTTCAGAGGAATTATACGGACAGAGGAATTGAAATAAAGGCGAAGTTCCCCAGAATATATACGGAAAAATAGGAGGAAGATAAAAAGAGGAGGCTGTTTTATACAACAGCCCCTCTTTTCGCTAAAAATTATTTATTTCTTTTGCAGCCTCTGCCATTTTCATAGCACGAACTTTTAACGGCAGACCGAATAAAGTGATAAATCCGTCTGCGTCATGGTGGTCGTATAAATCACCTGTCGTAAAGGATGCAAGAGACTCATTATACAGGCTGTAAGGAGAAACAGTACCTGCTTTAATGATGTTGCCTTTATAGAGTTTTAATTTTACTTCTCCGGTCACATACTGCTGTGTGCTTTCCACAAATGCCTGAATTGCTTCACGCAGAGGTGTGAACCATTTTCCTTCGTAAACGATTTGAGCAAATTGACTTCCTAATTTCTTTTTCATTTCCATTGTGTCACGGTCTAAAATCAATTCTTCCAGCTGTGCGTGAGCTTCCATAAGAATTGTTCCGCCGGGAGTCTCATATACACCACGGGATTTCATACCCACAACACGGTTTTCTACAATATCAATAATTCCGATACCATTGGCGCCGCCTAATTCATTTAATTCTGTAATAATTTCAGATACCTTCATGGATTTTCCGTTTAATGCAGTAGGAACGCCCTTTTCAAAAGTAAGAGAAATTTCAGTTTCTTTGTTCGGCGCTTTCTGAGGAGTTACGCCCAGAACCAGTAAATGTTCATAATCCGGTTCAGCAGCAGGATCTTCCAATTCCAGACCTTCATGGCTGATATGCCATAAGTTTCTGTCACGGCTGTAACTGTTGCTCATATTAAACGGAAGGTCAATACCATGTGCTTTACAGTATTCCATTTCATCTTCACGGGACTGCATGGTCCATACATCTGTCATACGCCATGGAGCGATGATTTTTAAATCAGGAGCAAGCGCTTTAATTCCTAATTCAAAACGGATTTGGTCATTGCCTTTTCCCGTAGCTCCGTGACAGATAGCGACAGCGCCTTCTTTTCTTGCAATTTCTACTAATTTTTTTGGCAATAGGCGGACGAGCCATAGAAGTACCTAACAGATATTTATTTTCGTAAACAGCGCCTGCCTGAACGCAAGGAACAATATAATCATCACAAAATTCATCTACAATATCTTCAATATACAGCTTTGAAGCGCCGGATAAAGCTGCACGTTCTTCCAAACCATCTAATTCTGAACCCTGACCACAGTTGATGCAGCAGCAGATAACCTCATAATCAAAATTTTCCTTTAACCAATGGAATAAGAGCTGTTGTATCTAAAACCGCCTGAATATGCTAAAATAACTTTTTTCTTTCATAACGAAATCCTCCAAAGAATTATTTTGTATGAATGTAATATACACCTAAATAAATAATTATGCAATAGTTTTTTTAAAAATAGAAAAAACTTATAAAACAGATAAAAATAGAATAAATATACATCTATATGCAAGGTTAGATATGAATAAAAAAAGAAATACAGGTAAAAATATGAAGAGAAAATAATGGAGGAAAATGAAAATGTGGGGAATTTTAATTGCATTGCTGTCAGGAGCGCTTATGAGTGTACAGGGAGTTTTTAATACGGAGCTGACAAAGCAGACAAGTCTTTGGGTTTCAACAGGGTGGGTGCAGATTTCAGCATTTCTTGTTTGTGTGGCAGCATGGTTGTTTACGGGACGTGAGTCCGTGGGAGCTTTGATGAAGGTCGAAAATAAGTATATACTTTTGGGTGGAGTAATCGGAGCTTTTATTACTGTAACAGTTATTCAGAGTATGTCCTCTTTAGGACCTGCCAAAGCGGCAATGCTGATTGTAATCGCACAGCTTGCAGTGGCATATCTTATTGAATTATTTGGGATGTTCGGTGTGGAAAAGGTGGATTTTCAATGGAGAAAGCTTTTGGGAATGGCAATCGCTATTGCGGGCATCGTTATTTTCAAATGGGAAAAATAGACAAAAACAGCCGGTTGCTTACGGCTGTTTTTTTGGATTGCAGGGAAAAAAGAATAGTGCTATACTGAAGCTACATTTCAAATAGGCAAATCGGTGTTTCTGCCGTAATACCCATAAAACGTATTAGAACACAAAAAAGTTTATGTATTTTTTAGAAAAGAAGTTATCAATTTGATATTGTAAAGAGATTGCAAATTCGTTACAATAGACATAGTTGTACGAAGTCCTCTTTACAAGCTCGTAAGGAGGTAATTGTATGATGAAAGCAAAAAATATCTTATTTATAATGCTTATGGGCATAATATGTCTTGTTTTTAGTTCCTGTAATTCCCCAAAAGAGGAAACGGTTGTGATAGAGCAGTCGGAAGAAAAACAGAATAAACCAAAAACAGAGGAACATTCTGAACAAGAAGAAGCTTGGATATGGGTAGATGTCAGCGGAGCAGTGAGCGCTCCGGGGGTATATTGTCTGAAACAGGGTTCCAGAGTATTTGAGGCAGTTCAGGAAGCCGGAGGCTTTTTGGAAAATGCAGATACAACGGGAATTAATCAGGCTTCTGTTTTATCAGACGGGGAAAAGCTTCAAATCTATACAATAGAAGAAGTGCAACAAATGGAAGTACAGCCCGAAATGTTTTCCGGCTCATCGGAAAATACAGAAAGCGGTGGTAAAATTAACATAAATACAGCCGATTTGACAGAGCTTCAGGAAATTCCGGGAGTAGGAGAAAAAAAGGCACAGTCCATTATGGAGTATCGGGAAGCCTGCGGAGGTTTTCAGAATATTGAACAGCTTCAGGAGGTACCGGGGATTAAAGGGAAAACATTTGATAAAGTCAAGGATTACATAACAGTAAAATAAGGAGAATATAGATGAGCAAGCGTGTATTAGTAGTAGACGATGAGAAACTGATTGTAAAAGGAATACGTTTTAGTCTGGAACAGGAAGGAATGGAAGTGGATTGTGCTTATGACGGAGAAGAAGCACTGGAAAAAGCTAAAGAGAAGGAATATGATATGATTCTTCTGGATATTATGCTTCCGAAGCTTACAGGACTGGAGGTCTGTCAACAAATCAGAGAGTTTTCATCTGTTCCCATTATTATGCTAACTGCAAAAGGGGAAGATATGGATAAAATTTTGGGGCTTGAATACGGTGCGGATGATTATATCACAAAGCCTTTTAATATTCTGGAGGTAAAAGCACGTATTAAAGCGATTATGCGAAGAATGCGTAAAGAAGAAGCAAAAGAAAGCTTTGGAAAAACATTGGTATCGGGAGACTTGAAATTAGACTGCGAAGGCAGAAGAGTATTTATCGCAGGGAAAGAAATTAATCTGACTGCAAAAGAATTTGATGTATTGGAGCTTTTGGCAAAAAATCCAAACAAAGTATACAGCAGAGAAAACCTCTTAAATTTAGTATGGGGATATGAATATCCGGGAGATGTGCGTACCGTTGATGTACATATCAGGCGTTTAAGAGAAAAAATAGAAGCTGTTCCAAGTGACCCGAAATATGTTCATACAAAATGGGGAATTGGATATTATTTTCAGGGCTAAGCTAACGCCGCAGTAGATAGATGCTATTGCGGCAATTCTTTTCTGAGGCTTTTTGAAAAGCCCTATTGATAGAGTGAGGAAATTAGAATGAAGATAAAGATGAAACTGTCATTTTTGAAGAGTCTTAGGTTTCGAGTTATGGTACTTCTGGTGATTATCGGAATTTTGCCGTGTATCATTGCAGAAAGCGTAATTGTAAGCAGTTATGAAAATCGAGCAGTAGAGCTGAAAAATATCAGCGTGAAAAATCAATGCGATATTCTGGGAAAACAGCTTATGAAGGAGGAATATTTAAAATATCCCCAGTCAGAGGTTATTAACAGTGAGTTGGCTATGTTTTCTTCCGTTTTCAGCGGAAGAATTTTAGTGATTAACCGAGATGGAAGAATTGTAAAGGATACCTATGATATTGATGAGGGAAAATATGTTCTTTCAGAGGCTGTAATTAAGTGTTTTGAAGGAGAAAATACAGGATATTATGATAAAGATAATTCTTACATTGTACAGACGGTTCCTCTGAAAAACATGATAAATAAGCAGGTAGAAGGTGTAATGCTCATTAGTATTTCTACCAGCGATATTAAAGACAGCATCGCTATTTTAAGACACAGGGCAAATTTACTGCTGTTGATTATTTGTGTATTTGTTTTAATTTTAGGTTTTGTATGGTCAAAAACATTGGTTCGTCCATTCGCACGAGTTGGAAAAGCTATTGAAGAATTGACGGACGGGTATTTAGATGAAGAGATTTCAGTGCCGGATTATACAGAAACGGAGATGATAAGCAGTGTTTTCAATAAAATGCTGAAGAAAATTGAAGGTTTTAGACGAACTCCAGACAGGAATTTGTGGCAAATGTGTCTCATGAGCTGAAAACACCGATGACATCGATAAAAGTTCTGGCGGACTCTCTTGCAGGACAGGAGGATGTTCCCGTAGAGCTGTATAAGGAATTTATGCAGGATATCGCAGTTGAGATTGATAGAGAGAATAAGATTATTACAGACCTGTTGTCTTTGGTGAAAATGGATAAAAAGGCATCAGAGCTTAATATTGAGAAAGTAAACATCAATGAGCTCATGGAAAATATTTTAAAGAGACTGAAGCCGATTGCTGATAAAAAGAAGGTGGAGCTGGTATTAGAAAGCTATCGTCCCATTGTTGCAGAGATAGATGAGGTGAAGCTGAGTCTGGCATTATCAAATTTAGTAGAAAACGGTATTAAATATAATGTGGAAGACGGATGGGTACATGTGACTTTAAATGCAGACCATAAATATTTTTATGTTTCCGTAGAAGACTCGGGAATTGGTATCCCCCCAGGAGTCCATTGACCGTATTTTTGAAAGATTTTATCGTGTGGATAAGTCACACTCCAGAGAAATCGGCGGAACAGGTCTGGGACTTGCTATTACCAGAAATGCCATTGTTATGCACAGAGGTGCGATTAAGGTAAAGAGCGAAGAGCATAAAGGAACTACGTTTTCAGTGAGAATTCCGTTAAATTATATTGGATAGGAGGCATACAGGTGAAAGGAAAAAAGACAGGGCATCCTGTTTCTTTTGCTCTGCTTTGTTATAGTGGCTGTAACAGGGTGCAGCAAAAAGGAAGAAAAAAATGAAAAAAGAGAATATCAAATGTATTACTTGTCGCCTACGGAAAGTTCTTTGGAAACGGATGAGTATAAGCCGACAAAAAGGACAACAGAGGCAATGGTAAAGGAAATCGGCGAGATGCTGGATGAAACGCCGAAAAAAGAGGAACATTTTCGACTGCTTCCAAAAGATGTAAATATTTTGGAGTGCAGTTATGATGGAGAAAAGGTTGTTGTTAATTTTAATGAAAATTATAAAAAAATGAAAAATACCAGAGAAATTCTGGTAAGAGCAGGTATTGTAAAAGCATTTACCCAGATACCCGGAGTTGAGTATGTGGAATTTACAGAGAACGGAGCGCCCATGACAGACTCAGAGGGTGTGGAAATCGGGAAAATGGATAGGAATACCTTTGTAGAAAATGAAGGTGAAAATGTAAACTCTTATGTACACAGTAATCTGAACCTCTATTTCGCAGATGAAAGCGGAAGCAGCTTGGTGAAAAGAGACGGTTTCGGCATATTATAACAGCAATGTTCCGGTGGAACGGGAAGTGGTGGAAAGATTGCTGAAAGGCCCTAAGACAGAGGGGTTAAAACCCACCTTATCACCGAATACAAAAATTTTAGGCGTTTCTATTGTAGAAGGAATTTGTTATGTAAATCTGGATAAAAGTTTTTTGACAGACTCCATGGATGTGCAGGAAAAGCTTCCGATATACTCTATTGTCAATTCTCTTACAGACGCATGTAACATTCGTGCTGTGCAGATTTCAGTGGAAGGAGAAACAAAGGTTACGTTTCGGGAAACCATGAAATTAGACGAGCCGTATCATGCAGATTACGGATTGCTAAAGGAGGAAGAAAGTGAGTAAAAGACCATTATGTGGGGCTGCCCTTTTATGGGCAGTCATGCTGTGGCTTTTGGGACAGATGCAGGTTTCGGCGTTCACTTTTCAAACGCCGAAGCTTCCTCTTAAAATTCCTCTGGAAAAAGCAGCAGTAAGCGGAGAAATTTATAAGAAAGAAGAATTTACTCTTTATACAAATCTTTATATCAAGAATGCAAATCTAACTATAAATTCAAAACAATATTCCATAGATGATGTAAAAGTTCATATAAAAAGAGAAAAGTGCAGCACTGCCTTTTGCTGTGGGGACAAGGTTTTCGTAAAAGGAAGGTTGGAGGAAATTCCTCTGCCTGCTAATCTGGGACAGTTTAATGAAAGGGTTTATAACTATGCCAGAGGGATAAAATGGTATCAGTCCGGGGAGTCTGTACAAGTGTTGAAAAAGAATTTTAATCTGTTTTTAAAATGGCAGAACAAGATTAAAGAAATGTGGATAAAAGGGATTTCAAAAGTTGTTCCGGAGGATAAAATTGGATTTTTTGAGTCTGTTTTGTTAGGAGAAAAAAGAAATTTGGACAGTAGTCAGAAGATATTGTTTCAAATTATGGGATGCTCTCATATTTTAGCCATTTCAGGACTGCACCTTTCTATTATGGGAGGAGGACTTTTAAAAATTTTGCAGAGACTTTCCGTTCCCTTTTGGGCAGCAGGGAGCATTTCTATGATTGCAATGATTTTATATGGAGGTCTTACAGGCAGCGGAGCGGCAGTCATGCGGGCGGCAATTATGTTTTCAGTCTGGATTGGAGCATTGATTTGGAAAAGAACGTATGATTTTTTATCTTCAGCAGCCTTAGCCTGTATTTTACTCCTCATAAAATCGCCGTTGTACTTATACGACAGCAGCTTTTTATTGTCTTTTGGTGCAATTTTAGGCTTAGGTCTTGTTCAACCTGCACTTTTTTCAAAGAAAATGCAGAGAGGAAAGAAGACATTAGGAGAGAAAATCAAAAATCTTTTTATGGATGGAATAAAGGGAGGAATTGCCGTATGGGCAGTGCTGTTGCCTATGATGATGTATTTTTTTTATGAAATCTCCGTGTTTGGAATAATTATAAATCTTTTGGTTCTTCCAACCGCAGGAATTTTACTGATATCCGGTTGTGTAGGAAGTCTTTTGGGAATGTGTGGAATTATTCCCTTGGGAAAACTTGTTACAGCGGCTGCGCTGTTGATTTTAGAAGCTTATATAAGTGTAGGAAAGGCCATTCAGAATATCCCTTTTGCAGTATGGATTACAGGAAAACCGGCTTTGTGGAAGTGTGTGTGCTATTATGTAGTTCTTTTTCTGGTATTGTGGATAAAGAAAGAAAAACAGTGTAGAAAATTTTTTTTATGGAATATTAGTATTCTGTATTTTGCTTTTGTATGGAAAGCTTCCGTGGGAAACGAGAAGTCTTACGTTCTTAGATGTAGGGCAGGGAGATTGTATTTGTATCCATACGGATAACAGAAGCTGTTTTCTCATAGACGGTGGCAGCAGCAGTGTGTCAGGAGTAGGGAAATACCGAATTCTTCCTTTTTTTGAAAGCTTTTGGAATACAGGAAATAAAAGGGATTTTTGTATCTCATACCGATTTGGACCATATTAGCGGAATACAGGAAATTTTGGAATGTGCAGGGAAAAAGGAAACATACAATAAAGGTGAAAAACGCTTTTTTTTATCAGAGTGTGAGGAAACAAAGGAGAAGCTGGAAGCTTTGGAGGAAAGTGCAAGGAAAGCGGGATGTAAAATTGTATACATAAAGAAAGGAACAAAAATACGGGAAGGAAAAATACAGCTGGAATGTCTTGCGCCTGACAGAAAGGATTTGGAGTGTAATTGAGGGGTCTCAGGCATTTCGAATGACAAAAAGGGGAAGTTTAAGGCGCTTTTTACAGGAGATATAGAGGGAGAGGGGGAAAACGAGCTTTTTTGTGGAGTTAAAGGAAAGAGGTGAGAAATATGATGTGCTGAAAGTGGCACACCATGGTTCAAAGAATTCTACAAAGGAGGAATTTTTAGAAGTTATCAGTCCAAAAGCATCTGTAATTTCCTGCGGCAAAGATAATTCTTATGGACATCCCCATAAGGAATTGTTGGAAAGATTGAAGCTTTACACGGGAAAAATATTTTCTACTATGGAAGAAGGAGAAATTAGATTGACTGAGAGTAAGAATGGTTTTTGTATAGAAAGCAGATTGGGCAAGAAAAGGTATCTTTTCAGGGGAAATGAACCATGATATAATCAGCTTGTCGCCTAGAGGCGGCGAATTATAAAAATTGTAAGAAAAGAGAGAAATATGAAAAGCTTACAGGAAGATATTAAAAATCAGGATTTTAAACAGGTATATTTGCTGTACGGAGAAGAAAATTATTTAAAGCAGCAGTATAAAGAAAGCTAAAAAGGCGCTGGTTCAGGAGGATGACTCCATGAATTTTTCTATGTTTGAGGGAAAAAAAACAGAGCCAAAGGCAATTATAGATTTGGCAGAAACCATGCCTTTTTTTGCAGACAGACGAGTGATTTTTCTGGAGGATACCGGTTTTTTTAAAAACCAGTGTGGAGATTTACCGGAATATATGGCAGAGCTGCCGGAATATATCTGTATGGTTTTCATTGAAAATGATGTAGATAAAAGAAACAGGATGTACAAAGCCGTAAAGAAATATGGCAGAGCGGTGGAATTTGGTGTGCAGGACAGCAATACGATTATGCGCTGGGTTCTGGGAATGATGAAAAGAGAGGGGAAAAAGATTACTCAAAAGGATATGGAGCTTTTTCTGAGTAAAACCGGAACAGATATGGGAAATATAGAAAGAGAGCTGGAAAAGCTTTTATGTTATACCATGGACAGAGAGATTATTACGGCACAGGATATTGAGAATGTGTGTACAACGCAGATAACAAATCATATTTTTGACATGATTAGGGCAGTGACGGAGAAAAATCAAAAAAAAGCGCTGGACCTTTACTATGAGCTGCTGGCTTTAAAAGAGCCGCCTATGAGGATTTTGTTTCTTCTGGCAAGGCAGTTTAATTTGATTATGCAGGTAAAGGAATTATCCAAATGCGGCTATGACCAGTCACAAATCGCAAAAAAAGCAGGAATTCAGCCTTTTGTTGTGAAAAATTATCTGACGTACGCAAGGAAATACAGTACAGAAGAATTGAGAAAAGCAGTAGAGGAATGTGTTGCGGCGGAAACAAAAGTAAAGACAGGATTTATGACAGATACCATGAGTGTGGAACTGCTTTTAGTAAAATTCAGCAGTATATAGCAAATAAAAAACCTTGACTGATGACGGTCAGCCAAGGTTTGATTTTATCTTAATTCTTATGCAAGAGTGTTCACTGCTTTAGATAAGCGGGAAACTTTTCTTGCAGCTGTGTTTTTGTGGTAAACACCTTTAGAAGCTGCTTTATCAATAGTAGAAATAGCATTTAATAATGCTGCAGATGCTGCCTCTTTATCTTTTGCTTCGATAGCATGCTTCTACTTTCTGATAGAGTTTTCACAGCTGATTTGATAGATTTATTTCTTTCAGCTTTTTTCTGTTTACTAATACTCATTTTTTTTGCAGATTTAATGTTAGCCAAAGCGTACACCTCCGAATATAATCTTTTTCCAATTTGTTATTTTTTATATATTTATCGGAGAAAGACACGGAACTCTCCGATATAACATGCTTTTTCATTGTAGAATATTTGTCCATAAATGTCAATACATAAAATCCTTTAAATTGCGAAAAATACTTAAAAAAGGCAGGGAAAGGAAGAGGAAGATGGCATTGCAGAGAATTCATACGGATTTGGCGTTGGAGGCAAAGGAAAAATTTGAGGAAGATAATGTGGAAATCCGAGGTGTTGTAATCGAGGAGGATTATAATCAGGAGAAGGATATCAGAACAACAGTTGTGCGAATCGAAACAGAAAACGGAGCAAAAACCATGGGAAGACCACAAGGGGTATATATTACCATAGAAGCTCCTAATCTGTCTGTACCGGATGAAGATTACCACAGGGAGATTTCTAAAGAGCTTGCACATCATGTAAAAAGTCTTTTGCCGAAAAAAGAAGATATTCGAGTGCTGGTGGCAGGCTTGGGAAACAGAGAAATTACGCCGGATGCGCTGGGACCGGAGGTAGTGGCAAATCTTCATATTACCAGACATATTATTAAAGAATACGGTATTCAGGGAATGGGAGAGGAGCATGCCAGCAGCATAAGCGGAATTGTTCCGGGAGTCATGGCGCAGACAGGAATGGAAACATTGGAGATTATCAGAGGGGTAACAGAGGAAACAAAGCCGGATGTAATTATTGCCATTGACGCTTTAGCCGCCAGAAGCATCAAGCGTTTAAACAGAACCATTCAGATTACTGACACGGGAATTAACCCCGGCTCAGGCGTGGGAAATCATCGAAACAGTTTAAATGAAGCTGTGCTGGGAGTAAAAGTAATTGGAATTGGAGTACCTACGGTAGTAGATGCAGCAACGATTGTGCATGACTCTATGGCGTATCTTTTAGATACTTTAGAGGAGGCAGAGAAGAAGGAATTTTTAGAAGAGATGATAGCGCCTTCTCTTTATAGTATGTTTGTAACGCCAAAAGATGTAGACGATACAATTAAGCGGCTTTCTTATACCATTTCAGAGGGACTGAATTTTACATTTGAAAAAGACAAGGCATAATTGAAATATATTTTCTCATATATAGATATGAGGTGATAAGGTGAAGAAAAGAGATGTAGAACGGGGAATTTCAATTTTGCTTTGGATTTTAATGGTTTTGCTGGCGGGATATATTATTGTAAAGGGACTGGCTCTTGAGAAAAAAGATATGGAATATATGATGGGAAATATACAGCATCAGGCATTAAAGATATATCTTCCGGGAATAACGGAAACTGAAGGAGAAAAAGACGGAAAACAGTGGCTGTGGGAAAAAATAAAAGCACAACTGCCGATATTAAAAAAGTATTCCAAAGAGGAGGAAAAGAAGCCGGAAATCGATGCAAAAACAAGCAGTCGGATTATGCGGGAAAATACAGAATTTTTGGAGGCAAAGATTTTAGAAGAAAATCGGGAGGCTGGTCCGCCTTCTTCCGGTTATGAAAATACAGAAGATGAGGAAATACCGGGAGATGCACCAAGTCAGGAAACTGTTAATCAGATAAGAGCGCCTGTTACGGATATTCCTTTGGAGAAGTTTCAGGATTTTGATTTTGTTATGCGTAATTTCTACACCGTAGATAAAACAACCAGTATCAACAGCGAACAGTTAAATGCACCGGCGCTTCTTGAAATGGATATGCGGATGCAGGGAAATAATGAACAGCCGCAAATTCTCATTTACCATAGTCACTCTCAGGAAGAATTTATTGACTCTGTGCCGGGAGATCCTTCCACGACTATTGTAGGGGTAGGGGACTATCTCACGACCTTGCTGCGGGACACATACGGATATAATGTCATTCATGTAACAGATACCTTTGATATTGTAGACGGAAAGCTGGACAGAGATAAAGCATATACCTATGCGCAGGAGAGAATAAGCCGGATTTTAGAGGAAAACCCCAGTGTAGAAGTGGTGATTGACCTTCATAGAGACGGTGTATCCGGAAATAAGAGGCTGGTTACCAATATAGACGGAAAAGAAACGGCGAAAATTATGTTTTTCAACGGACTGAGCAGAACAAAACAAAACGGAGAGATTTCTTATCTGCCAAATCCCTACATTCAAGAAAATTTGGCGTTTTCTTTGCAGATGATGCTGGAAACAAAGAAGTATTATCCGGATATTGCAAGAACCATTTATTTGAGAGGATATCGTTATAATCTGCATTTACGGCCAAAAGCATTGTTGGTGGAGTGCGGAGCGCAAACCAATACGGTACAGGAAGAGATGAATGCCATGGAACCGTTGGCGGATATTTTAAATAAGGTACTGACAGGTACATAAATTTCTTGCTTAATTTCAGATTACCATGCTATACTTATCTAGTATGCCTATTTATATGTTTCGTATGTTAGCATGAAGGAAAACTATGGAGGAAATTATATGCCGTCAATCGAACAGAGTAAAATTCGTAATTTTTGTATTATCGCACATATTGACCATGGCAAATCTACATTGGCAGACCGTATTATCGAAAAAACCGGACTGCTTACTGACAGAGAGATGCAGGCACAGGTCTTAGATAATATGGAGTTGGAAAGAGAAAGAGGAATTACTATAAAATCTCAGGCTGTCCGTATTGTATACCATGCAAAGGACGGAGAGGAATATATTTTTAATTTAATAGATACGCCGGGACATGTGGACTTTAACTATGAGGTATCACGAAGTCTGGCTGCCTGTGACGGGGCAATTTTGGTAGTAGATGCTGCGCAGGGCATTGAAGCACAGACACTGGCGAATGTATATCTGGCGTTAGATCATGATTTAGATGTATTTCCGGTTATCAATAAAATTGATTTGCCAAGTGCAGAGCCGGAAAGAGTAATCAATGAAATCGAGGATGTAATCGGGATTGAAGCGCAGGATGCGCCTTTGATTTCAGCAAAAACAGGTTTGAATATTGAAGATGTTCTGGAGCAGATTGTAGCTAAAATTCCGGCGCCTTCAGGAAGCCCTGAAAATCCTTTGCAGGCGTTGATTTTTGACTCGATTTATGACCCGTATAAAGGTGTTATCGTATTTTGCCGTATTAAAGAAGGAACTGTCCGTAAGGGTACAAAAATCCGTATGATGGCAACAGGAGCTGTGGAAGAGGTTGTAGAAGTGGGATATTTTGGCGCAGGACAATTTATTCCATGCGAGGAGCTTTCCGCAGGAATGGTAGGCTATGTAACTGCCAGCATTAAAAATGTAAAAGATACCCGTGTAGGCGATACGATTACAGATGAAGAAAGACCTTGTGAAAAACCGTTGCCGGGTTATAAGAAGGTCAACCCTATGGTATTTTGCGGTGTGTATCCGGCAGACGGCGCAAAGTATCAGGATTTGCGGGATGCTTTGGAAAAATTGCAGTTAAATGATGCTTCTCTGTTTTTTGAACCGGAGACATCCATTGCTCTTGGCTTTGGTTTCCGCTGCGGTTTCTTAGGCTTGCTGCATTTGGAAATTATTCAGGAAAGACTGGAAAGAGAGTATAATCTGGATCTTGTTACAACAGCTCCGGGAGTTGTTTATAAGGTACACAAGACAAACGGAGAAGTGATTGACCTTACCAATCCGTCAAAACCTTCCGGACCCGTCTGAAATTGATTATATGGAAGAGCCTATGGTAAAAGCGGAAATCATGGTAACCACAGAGTTTATCGGACCGATTATGGACTTATGTCAGGAGAGAAGAGGACAGTATCAGGGAATGGAATATATGGAAACCACCCGTGCCCTGCTTCACTATCATTTGCCGCTGAATGAAATTATCTATGATTTCTTCGATGCCTTGAAATCACGCTCCAGAGGTTATGCTTCCTTTGATTACGAGATGCTGGGCTATGAGCAGAGTGATTTGGTAAAACTGGATATTCTGGTAAATAAAGAAGAAGTGGATGCCTTGTCCTTTATTGTATTTGCAGGTTCTGCTTATGAAAGAGGACGCAAAATGTGCGAAAAGCTTAAGGAAGAAATTCCGAGACAGCTTTTTGAAATTCCAATTCAGGCAGCAGTAGGAAGTAAAATTATTGCCAGAGAAACCGTAAAAGCAATGCGTAAAGACGTATTGGCAAAATGCTACGGCGGTGATATTTCTCGTAAGAGAAAGCTTCTGGAAAAACAGAAGGAAGGTAAAAAACGTATGCGCCAGATTGGAAACGTAGAAATTCCACAGAAGGCATTTATGAGTGTATTAAAATTAGATGATAAATAAGAAATAGGGGAAGGTATTGTATGAAGAAGGATTTGGGACTTTATATTCATATTCCTTTTTGTGTGAAAAAATGTGAATATTGTGATTTCTTGTCCTGGAATGCAGAGGAGGAAGAACGGCAGCAGTATGTAGCTGCGCTGCTTTCAGAGATTGAAAGTTACAGGGAATTTGCGAAAGGATATCGGGTATCAACAATATTTATTGGGGGAGGTACGCCGTCCGTTTTATTGCCAAAGCAGATGGAGGATATCCTTCAGAAAATTTATGAAATATTTGAATTGGAAAGAAGAGCGGAGATTACCATAGAAGTAAATCCGGGAACTGTGGATGAGGAAAAATTACAGTGCTATAAGGAGAACGGAGTAAACCGTTTGAGTATGGGACTGCAGTCTGTAAAAGATGAAAAACTCAGACTTTTAGGCAGAATTCATACCTATCAGGAGTTTGTGGAAAGCTATGAGCTGGCAAGAAAAGCAGGGGTTGACAATATCAGCATAGATTTGATTTCTTCTGTGCCGGGGCAGACCTTGCAGGAATGGAAGGAAGAGCTGGAAACAGCAGCAGCGCAAAATCCGGAGCATATTTCTGTATATCAGCTTATTATTGAAGAGGGAACGCCTTTTTATGAAAAATATGCAGAACATCCGGAGCTTTTGCCTGATGAGGAGACAAGCAGAGAAATCTATCTTTGGACAGGCAAATTTTTAAAAGAAGCAGGCTATGAGCAATATGAAATTTCCAATTATGCCAAGCCGGGAAAAGAGTCCAGACATAATCTGAAATATTGGGAGCGTGGAGATTATTTAGGCTTAGGTTTGGGAGCGGCATCAATGGTGCGAAATATTCGTATGAGCAATACAAAGGATATGAGGACTTATCTGGAACGTTGTGACAAGCCTAAAACCATGCGGGAGGACGTGCAGTTTTTAGAAGAGCCTCGTCAGATGGAAGAATTTATGTTTTTGGGACTTCGAAAAACAAGAGGTGTGTCAAAAAAGGAATTTAAACGTATTTTTTGGCAGAGAAATGGATATGGTTTATGAAAAGGCTTTACATAAATGTCTGGAAAATGGGATGCTGCTGGCGCATAAGGACAGAATTTTTCTTTCAGAAGAGGGAACTCTTTTGAGCAATATGGTTTTGTCAGAGTTTTTGTTTGATTTGTAAAATAGTTTATGGAATTTTAATAAAGTTTAATTCTTTTGTTCTGGATTTCTGAGTTTTTCTGTGGCAGAATAAGAACAGAAAAAACAGGGGAGGAATTGTATGAATATTTTGTTTTTTCTTACCCCCAAAGTAGATGTTGCATATATTTATGATACATATAGTCTTAGACAAGTATTGGAAAAGATGGAATATCATAAGTATTCATGTATTCCGATTATTAATGAACGGGGCAAATATACAGGTACGATTACAGAAGGCGACCTGTTATGGGGATTAAAGAACAGGGCAGATTTGAATTTAAAAAGTGCAGAGGAGGTTCCGATTACTTCCTTTGAAAGAAGAACGGATTATACACCTATACGTGTGGACTCAGATATGGAGGATTTGCTGGATAAGGCAATGAGACAGAATTTTGTTCCGGTAGTGGATGACCAGAAGAATTTTATCGGGATTGTCACAAGACGGGATATTATGCAGTATATTTGTTCCTCATGTAAAAGAGAAGATACCAAAGAGAAAGAAACTGTCGGCGTTTAAGGTGCCGGCAGTTTTCTGCGTTTGTGCGTAAAAAAAATAGAACAAATGTTTGCAAAAGGCGAAGGCATGTGGTACAAATGTATAAATCAGATAGTAAGAAGTGCAAACTAAGTTTACGGATATACGGAAGAAAGGAAGAACTATGGCAGTAAAAATGCAAGCAAGGCAGTTTATAAAGATACGTGGTGCAAATGAAAATAATCTAAAAAATCTTGATGTAGATATTCCCAGAAATGAAATGGTCGTGCTTACAGGGCTCAGCGGCTCAGGAAAGAGTTCTCTGGCATTTGATACAATTTATGCGGAAGGTCAGAGAAGATACATGGAGTCATTATCTTCCTATGCCCGCCAGTTTTTGGGACAGATGGAGAAGCCGGATGTGGAAAGTATTGAGGGGCTTTCTCCCGCAATTTCCATAGACCAGAAATCTACGAATAGAAATCCACGTTCCACAGTAGGAACGGTAACGGAGATTTATGATTATTTCCGTCTGTTGTATGCAAGAATTGGAATTCCACATTGTCCGAAATGCGGCAGAGAAATTAAAAAACAGACCGTAGACCAGATGGTGGACCATATTATGGGGATGCCGGAACGAACGAAAATACAGCTTTTGGCTCCGGTGGTGAGAGGTCGTAAGGGAACTCACGCAAAGCTTTTTGAGCAGGCGAGAAAAAGCGGTTATGTACGCGTACTGGTAGACGGAAGTCTATATGAATTAAATGAAGAAATAAAGCTGGATAAAAATATCAAACACAATATAGAAATTATTGTGGACCGTTTGATTGTAAAAAACGGGAATTGAAAAACGACTGACAGACTCTATTGAAACGGTGCTGAATTTGGCAGAGGGAAAATTGGTAGTAGATACCATGGATGGAAATTATGTGAATTTCAGCCAGAGCTTTGCCTGTCCTGATTGTGGGATTAGTATTGATGAAATTGAACCCAGAAGCTTTTCTTTTAACAATCCTTTCGGTGCGTGTCCTTCCTGCTTTGGATTGGGATATCGTATGGAATTTGACGTGGATTTGATGATACCGGACAGAAGCCTCAGTATTTCTCAAGGGGCAATTACTGTAATGGGATGGCAATCCTGTGCTGACAAAGGAAGCTTTACCAGAGCGATTTTAGATGCACTGGCAAAGGAATATCACTTTGATTTAGATACGCCTTTTGAAGAATATCCGCAGGAGGTGCAGGATGTTTTAATTCACGGAACAAACGGAAAAGAAGTGAAGGTGTATTATAAAGGACAGCGTGGAGAGGGGGTCTATGATGTTGCTTTTGAAGGAATTGTGAAGAATGTGGAGCGGAGATACAGGGAGACAGGCTCGGAAACCATGAAGCAGGAATACGAGTCCTTTATGCGTATTACTCCATGTCCTTCCTGTAAAGGGCAAAGACTGAAGCCGGAAGCTCTGGCAGTGACTGTGGGAGATAAGAATATTTATGAGGTCACCTCTATGTCAATCAGCAGTCTCTCTGAATTTTTAGAGGGCTTACAGCTTTCAGAAACACAGCAGCTTATCGGTGAGCAGGTGTTAAAAGAGATTAGGGCAAGGGTAGGTTTTCTGGTGAATGTAGGTCTGGACTACCTGACTTTGGCAAGGGCAACAGGAACGCTTTCAGGGGGCGAAGCCCAGCGTATCCGTTTGGCAACTCAGATTGGTTCGGGACTGGTAGGCGTTGCATATATTCTGGACGAGCCAAGTATCGGACTTCATCAGAGGGACAATGATAAGCTTTTGGGAACCTTGAAGCATTTGCGGGATTTGGGAAATACTTTGATTGTAGTGGAGCATGATGAGGATACTATGCGGGCAGCAGATTGTGTGGTAGACATCGGACCGGGAGCAGGGGAGCACGGCGGTCAGCTGGTCGCAATTGGAACAGCAGAAGAAATTATGCAAAATCCAAATTCTATTACAGGACAGTATTTAAGCGGCAAAATTAAAATTCCGGTTCCGGAAGTAAGAAGGAAGCCAACAGGATTTCTTACAATTCGAAAAGCGGCAGAAAATAATTTAAAGAATATCGATGTAAAAATTCCTCTGGGAGTGATGACTTGTGTAACAGGTGTTTCCGGTTCCGGAAAGAGTTCTCTTGTAAATGAAATTTTATATAAGAGTCTGGCGAGAAAGTTAAATCGTGCAAGAATAATTCCGGGAAAACACAAGTGTATCGAAGGAGTAGAACAGTTAGATAAGGTAATTGACATTGACCAGTCACCGATTGGAAGAACACCTCGTTCCAATCCTGCAACTTACACAGGTGTGTTTGACCAAATTCGAGATCTTTTTGCAGCTACGGCAGATGCAAAAGCAAGAGGATATAAAAAGGGCAGATTTAGTTTTAACGTAAAGGGTGGAAGATGTGAAGCCTGTAGTGGTGACGGTATTTTAAAAATTGAGATGCATTTTTTACCGGATGTATATGTACCATGTGAAGTATGCCAGGGGAAAAGATATAACAGGGAAACACTGGAAGTAAAATATAAGGGAAAAAGCATTTACGATGTACTGAATATGACCGTAGAGGAAGCCTTGGCTTTCTTTGACCATGTTCCGTCTATCAAGAGGAAAATCCAGACTTTATACGATGTGGGATTGTCCTATATTCGTTTGGGACAGCCTTCCACAGAGCTTTCCGGAGGAGAGGCGCAGAGAATTAAGCTTGCCACAGAGCTGAGCAAGAGAAGTACCGGAAAGACGATTTATATTTTAGATGAGCCGACAACAGGTCTGCATTTTGCAGATGTGCATAAACTCATTGAAATTCTCCAAAGGCTTTCCGAAGGCGGAAATACCGTTGTAGTCATTGAGCATAATTTAGATGTCATTAAAACAGCAGATTACATTATTGACATAGGACCGGAGGGCGGAGATAAGGGAGGAACTGTGGTTGCAAAGGGAACTCCTGAGGAGATTGCAGCAAATCCGGCATCTTATACAGGTCAATATGTGTCAAAATATTTGAGATGATTGCCCCTTTTCAATAGAGGGGAAGTTGTATATAATGAAGTAGAGCCAAGGCGAAAGGTCTTAGGAAAGGGGTAAATGAATGGCAGCATCAGACATTGGAATTGATTTGGGAACAGCCAGTATCCTTGTTTATGCCAAGGGTAAGGGGATTGTTTTGAAAGAACCATCCGTAGTTGCATACGATAAAGATAATAATAAAATACGTGCAGTAGGCGAGGAAGCCCGTCAGATGATAGGGCGTACACCGGGGAATATTGTGGCAGTGCGTCCTTTGAGACAGGGAGTAATTTCTGACTATGAGGTTACAGAGAAAATGCTGAAATATTTTATTTCCAAAGCAATCGGAAAGAGAGCATTTCGAAAACCACGTATCAGTATATGTGCGCCAAGCGGCATCACCGAGGTAGAGAAAAAAGCGGTAGAAGAAGCCACTTATCAGGCAGGCGCCAGAGAAGTGCACATTATAGAAGAACCCATTGCAGCAGCCATTGGCGCAGGCATTGATATTACAATACCTTTCGGAAATATGATTGTGGATATCGGAGGAGGAACAACAGACGTTGCCGTAATTTCACTGGGCGGCACAGTGGTTTCCACTTCTATTAAGCTTGCGGGAGATGATTTTGATGATGCAATTATGCGTCATGTGCGAAAAAAACATAATCTGATGATTGGAGAGAGAACGGCAGAGGACATTAAAATCCAGATTGGAACCGTGTATTCCTCTCCGCAGCCAAAGAGCATGGAAGTAAAGGGGCGTGATACGATTACGGGATTACCAAAGAGTGTTACGCTTACTTCAGAAGAAATCAAAGAGGCTTTAAGGGATGCCACAACTCAGATTATGGAGACTATTCACAGCGTATTAGAGAAAACGCCGCCTGAGCTGGCAGCAGACGTGGCAGAAAGAGGCATTGTGCTCACCGGCGGAGGCGCTTTGCTGGGTGGTTTGGAAGAGCTGATTGAAGAAGAAACGGGAATTAATACCATTGTGGCAGATAATCCGGCACAGGTGGTTGCCATAGGCACAGGGCAATACATGGAAATGATGAGTAAAATGAACGGAAAATTATAGAGATACAGAGAGGAAGAAATGTGGAAGAAACCATTGAAGGATATATAGAGCATATCATATATCGAAATCAGGAAAACGGATATACTGTAGCAAACCTTGTTGCAGAAGAGACAGAGATTACCTGTGTGGGGATTTTTCAGTATCTGAATGAAGGTGAGGCTATAAGAGCCAAAGGAGTATATAAGGAACACCCTTCTTATGGGCAGCAGTTTTCTGTATCTTCTTATGAAATTGTCATTCCACAGGACTCTCTGGCAATGGAGAGATATTTAGGTTCGGGAGCTATAAAGGGTATCGGAGCCGCTCTGGCAGCTAGAATTGTGCGTCATTTTGGCGATGATACCTTGCGGATTATTGAAACGGAACCGGAACGTCTGGCAGAGGTAAAAGGCATTAGTGAGCGGAAAGCAAGGGAGATTGCAGAACAGGTAGAAGATAAGGCAGATATGAGAAAGGCAATGATGTTTCTTCAGCAGTATGGCATTTCTCAGACTTTAGGCGCTAAAATTATCAGCAGTATAAACAGGATATGTATCGGATTTTAAAAGAAAATCCATATAAGATGGCAGAGGACATTTCCGGTGTTGGATTTAAAATTGCAGATGAAATCGCAGCACGTATTGGTATTCATACGGACTCAGATTACCGTATTCGAAGCGGTCTTTTATACATATTGCTTCTGGCAACCGCAGAGGGACACGTATATCTTCCAAAAAAGGTTCTGCTGGCAAGAGCAGAAAAGCTTTTGGGGGTTCAGGCTGATTATATGGAAAAACATATTGTAGATTTGGCTATTGACCGCAAAATTGTAGTGAAGGAAATTACAGACGACTTTACGGACGAAAAAGAGCAGGTTGTCTATGCCAGTCAATATTATCAAATTGAGCTGCATACAGCTCAGATGCTTCATGAGCTGAATTTAAAGGATACCGTAGATGAAGAGGTAATTGCAGAAAAAATTCGAAGAATTCAAAAAGCAGAAAAAATTGAATTGGATGAAATGCAGCAGCAGGCGATTGCGGAAGCTGTGAAAAATGGCTTGTTGGTGATTACCGGAGGACCGGGAACAGGAAAGACTACAACGATTAACGGTATTATCCGATATTTTGAAATGGAAGGGCTGGATATTTACCTTGCAGCTCCTACCGGAAGAGCAGCGAAACGTATGACGGAAGCTACGGGATATGAGGCGAAAACCATCCACAGAATGTTAGAACTTACAGGAGCTCCGGAGGAAAAGTCAGGAAGTATTCATTTTGAAAGAAATGCTCAAAATCCTTTAGAAGCGGATGTAATTATCATTGATGAAATGTCTATGGTAGATATTTTTTTGATGCACGCATTGTTGTCAGCGGTGGTATCGGGAACGAGATTGATTTTAGTAGGTGATGTAAATCAGCTTCCCAGTGTAGGACCGGGAAGTGTTTTAAAAGATATTATTGCTTCAGGTGAGTTTCCTGTTGTGGAGCTGGTGAAAATTTTCCGTCAGGCATCGCAAAGCGATATTGTCGTAAACGCCCATAAGATTAATCAGGGAGTACCGGTAAGCTTAGATAATAAAAGTATGGATTTCTTCTTTTTGAAGAGATATGATGCAAATGTGATTATCAGTGTTGTGATTACTCTTATTCAGAAAAAAATGCCTAAGTTTGTAGATGCAGAGCCTTATGATATACAGGTGCTGACACCTATGCGAAAAGGGCTTTTAGGCGTGGAGAGGTTAAACGTTATTTTGCAGCAGTATCTTAATCCTCCTTCTAAGGAAAAGAAAGAGAAGGAGCATGGCAAAGGACTTTTCAGAGAAGGGGACAAGGTCATGCAGATTAAGAATAATTATCAGTTGGAGTGGGAAATCAGAGGTCTTTACGGTATTCCTGTGGAAAAGGGCGTAGGTGTCTTTAACGGAGATACAGGCATTATAAAAGAAATCAATACTTTTGCAGAAACGATTACCGTAGAGTTTGATGAGCGAAGATTTGTGGAATATAGCTTTAAGCAGCTGGAGGAATTAGAGCTTGCTTATGCAATTACCATCCATAAGGCACAGGGAAGCGAATATCCGGCAGTGATTATTCCTCTTTTGGCAGGACCGAAAATGCTGATGAACCGAAATCTTCTTTATACGGCAGTTACCAGAGCCAGAAAATGTGTGACTTTGGTAGGGGATGAAAAGGTTTTTGCAGAAATGGAAAATAACAAAATGGAGCAAAGTCGGTATACGACTCTTGATTTGAGAATAAAGGAGAGTCATTGAGAAGAAATTTATTTTTAGATATTTTATATCCAAGGCACTGTCCCGTCTGTCATGAGATTACAGTGCCTTGGGGAAGAAAAATTTGTGATACATGCAAAAGACAAAATTAAAGCCCATTTACGGGGCAAGATGCATTTTGCTGCTCGAAACCGCTTCAAAGGGCAGAGCAGGAATATTGTAAGGATTGCAGAAAAACACGTCAATTTCAACAGGGACTGGGGGAATTTTTTCTTACAGTACCCTTCTTCAAAATTCTTTATTTCAGTTAAAATACGGAAAACGTCAAGAATACGGTACGTTCTATGGTGAGTTCGCCGCATACTATTCCAGAGAAAAAATAGAAAAATGGAAAATAGATATTATTATGCCAATTCCCCTTCATCCTCGCCGATTGGAAAAGCGAGGTTATAATCAGGCAGGTGTGCTTGCCGAGGCATTGGGAAAGAAGTTGGGGATACCTGAGGATGAAAAAAATTTGAAAAGACGGAAGAATACAAAGCCGCAAAAAGAATTAAATCATCGGGAACGGCAGAAAAATATGAAAAATGCTTTTATTGTACGAAAAAAATTAAAAGAAGAAAATATACTTTTAGTAGATGACATTTACACAACAGGAAGTACCATAGAAGAAGCGGCAAAAGAGCTGAAAAAGGCAGGAGCACAAAATATCTTTTTTCTTACAATAGCCATTGGTGCAGATAGCTGAAAAGTCTTGATTAGGTTCCTTTGAGTATGCTATAATGCAGTATGTATGATTATAAGTTTTTGAAGAAAAAACAGGAAAAGAGGTATTTTATGCTAAATAATCAGAAAATTAAAAAAATGCATAAATTGGCCCTGTACGAGTCAGGAGAAGGAAAGCGTCATTTGGCCATCAGCAATTATTATCGCAGTGATTATATTGGGCTGGCACTGATTAAAAACTTTTTTTTGACAACAATTGCTTATGGTATACTGCTGCTGATTTATTTTGGATATAACAGTGAATATTTAATGGCGAATATCCATCGGATGAATTTGGCGCTGCTTATTATAAAAATTGTTGGCGTGTATTTGATTATGCTTGTGGGATATAGTATTTTGACATATATATACTGCTCTGTAAAATATTCCAGAGCCCAAAAGGTAATACAAGAATATTATAAAGGATTAAATCAAATGAAGAAAATGTACGACAGAGAAGAGAAAAGAAACGGTAAAAATTTCAGGAAGGAGAGCGCGGTCATGACAGTATTATTAGAGTTAAAACAAAAGATAAAAAGCTTTTACAGTGAACATGATGTGCTGTTGCTTTCTATTTTGAAATTTTTATTGGGATTTCTTTTGTTTCAAGGTAATTAATACCAGTTTAGGATTTATGAAATCCGTTGGATAATATTTTGTGGTTTTGATTTTGGCGATTTATCTGTGCGGTTCTTCCCATTAACGCAATGACGGTACTTGCATGTGTTATGATTATTGCGCATTGCTATGCCATTAGCGTGGAGGTAGCAGGCTTTGCAGGTCTTTTGATTTTGTTGCTGCTTATGTTATTTTTGAGATTTACATCACAGGATAATCTGGCGCTTGTTTTGACACCCGTAGCTTTTACATTTAAAATTCCTGTGGCAGTACCGATTGGCAGTGGCCTTTTAAGAGGACCGGCTTGTGCGATACCGGCGTGCTGCGGTGTTGTTTTATATTCTTTCATGCAGGTGGTACAGGAAAAAAAGTGCGGTTCTTCAGGGAAAGGAAACAGAGACAATTCAAAAACTTCAGGTTTTATTAGACGGACTGATGAAAAATCGGGAAATGTGGATTACAATCGTGGCGTTTATTATTGTATTGATGACAGTTTATCTGATTTCCAGATGCTCTTTTGATTATTCATGGAGAGTAGCGAACGCGTCTGGTGCAGTGATTTACATAGTTATTATGGTTTTAGGAGGTATGTTCCTCAGCGTAGATGTTGATATTATGGGAGTAATTTTAGCAGCTGTGTTTTCCGTACTGATTGGACTTGTCATTGAGTTTGCAGTATTGGGCGTGGATTATTCCAGAAGTGAGCATACACAGTTTGAGGATGATGAATATGTATACTATGTAAAGGCAGTTCCAAAGTCTATTGTGGCACAGAAGGAAAAAAGCATTAAAAAAATATCGTCTGAATTTGAAAAGAAGGATGCTGCGGAGCAGAAAGAGGCAACTCCTGTGGAACGGGTAAGCGAGGAGAATTTTGATTTTGAAAAGCAGTTAGAGGAGTCATTGAAGGATTTATAAGTAAACAGAAAATTTAAGAATAAGGGATTAGGAAGTAAGATAAAGGGGAGGTGAAAAAATGAGCAGGTTTTTTGATTTTATAGAAAATAATTTCGGTTCAATTTCATCTTTTGATAAAATACAATGGATGGATATATGGTCGCCGGGGTGTACATAGTTGGCTATTTCCTTTATTTCCAACAGGTTTTGGGAACGGTTGGTCAGTTCGCAGAAAGCTTGGTCGAACACGGCGGTTTTTCCGTCGAAACACCAGGCGTAGGTTT
>ENA-OQCB01000243-OQCB01000243.1-human-gut-metagenome-genome-assembly--contig:-NODE-243-length-26410-cov-3.985999_pt1 | contig 26410 bp, 19 predicted proteins | sample MGYA00242493_ERZ504568 | MGnify/ENA primary metagenome ERZ504568 (study PRJEB26092, sample SAMD00036229) | human gut metagenome | host: Homo sapiens | study: EMG produced TPA metagenomics assembly of...
GCGGTTCCGGCAAGACGGTACTTATTAAAAATATTATCGGACTGATGCGCCCTGACTCCGGAGAAGTCCTGTACGACGGACGTGATCTGACCTCGATGGGCAAGCATGAACTGAACATGTTGCGTCGTGAAATGGGCATGCTTTTCCAGGGATCGGCTCTGTTCGACAGCATGACGGTGTTGGAAAATGTCATGTTCCCGTTGGATATGTTCTCAAACGATACTCACAAAGATCGCTTGAAGCGTGCCCAGTTCTGCTTGGATCGTGTCAATCTGTCGGAAGCCGGCCATCTCTATCCGTCCGAGATCAGCGGCGGTATGATGAAACGTGCAGCCATTGCCCGGGCGATCGCCTTGAACCCAAATATCTGTTCTGTGACGAACCGAACTCCGGCCTGGACCCCAAGACTTCGCTGATTATCGACGATCTGATCCACGATATCACCGCCGAATACAAAATGACGACTATCATCAACACACATGATATGAACTCCGTCATGAATATCGGTGAAAACATTATCTTCATCAAAGAAGGTGTAAAAGAATGGCAAGGCAACAGCAGAGAGGTCATTACTCCAAAAACAAGGCATTGAACGACTTTATCTTCGCCTCCGATCTGTTCCGTAAGGTGAAAGAGGTCGAGGAAGAAGAGCTGAAAGAAGAAGAACTAAAAGCAAAGTAAAAAAATATCCGATGCCCATCGGATGGAAAAACTATGGGCATCGGATCAGAAAGGGATAGGCATCGGATTAGTTACTGATGCCTATTTTTATCTATACCCTCAAAATGTAGGTTTCAAGCCTTCCCACCTCACATTCCACTGTCCGTTTTTAGGGAATCCGGGATTCTCTTCCTGACAACCGTCCCAACCGGCACACATCATTGCGACAACAGTTAGCAGACCACCATTTCCCGGTAAGTAAAGCGGAAGTCCTTCATTTTGGAAATTGTGTCCATTAGGCAGGTAAGTATTTTTCTGAACATTCTTCAACAAAGCTTCCAACGCCCACTCCGGCTCATTCAACCGGATTGCAGTCATCGCTATCAAAGGGTAATCCCATCCCCAGGTTTCAGTCCAGTCCCAATTGTCCAAAACATGACGCAACGTTTTACGCATAACCTCCTTATCCAAATAGGCCGATGCCGGAAGGAAACCATAAGCGGCCAATTGAGTCGGATGTCCCCCGTCTTTCTCTAATACAGATTCAGCCTCAACATAAACCCCATTGATAACGGGCCAGGGAGCCATCTGATCTGCCATCCGATCCCAATCGGCATTCCGTTTCCGTCCCATCCTCTCTCTCCAATCATTAGCCTTTTTCAATCCCCAGCTCCAATATGCCAGTTCGAAAGCAGGATTGATATTTTCCCCGGAATGTTCCACTGTTTCCTTCACGGGCGGAGATTATCGGGGGACCTAAAACGTAACATTTCCGAGAGGCATCCCAATGAGCATAATCGTACATAAACTCAGCTGTCGCATCTATCAAGCTGCCAAACCGGTTCAATGTCTCCTCTGTCGGATTTTCCCGATAAAGCAATTCCGCATAGAAAATCGGATGTGGCTGCTGCCAGACCAACAAAGGGCCGACACCGGAAGGAGCCTCCACACCACCAGGTCCGATCATCTTCGGCCAACGGACTCCTTTATATCCTTGCGTGGCCGCATACGATTTTGCCACTTCTAAAATATCATCATACCAGTCTAAGGTATTCGACAAGTAGGCGGACCGACCCCACAAAGCAAAATGAACAGAATGCCACCAATGCATCTCCAGATGGAATTTTCCATACCAGCTATTGCAAGTCAAACCTGTCTCCTGAGGCGGATACTGTTGCCGGGACTGGATAGCGGTCAAATACTGAGACAAAACGATCCGGCGCTCCAACTCCTTCCAACGATGGTCTTTGCTCTCCGACAGATCGACAACACCGCCGCTCATCCAGAAAGTTTCCCACGCCTGTTTGTTTGCCCGGACAGCAGAGGCATAATCATCAGAGGTATCCAACGTGTTCTCATCTGTAGAAAAATCAACCAACAGCGTAAACTCATCTTTATCGGAAAGTAATTCCAAAAAATAGCTATGTCGTGAAGTTTCTCTCAAAGCAGCCTTCACGGATGTCCGTATACGGCAACAATAGACAAAATCATCTGTCTGATGTTTAATGACCCAATCATTCTCACCACTTCGGATAATCCAAGACCGATGGCCGTCTTCGACATCCCAGACAGCCGGTTCCTTGCCAAATGCAACACTGGGAAAAGGGAAACATATCCGTACCCCCAACTTCTTCTCGGAAAAGAGAGGAGATTGCAAGCGATAGGCTAATTCATCCTTATCCGGATGACAAAGCGTCGTGATTTCTACAGGAGAGCCGGACAGTTTAAAACGGCTTTCCAACGTTCCTTCCCAAACATTCAACTGTTGACGAGGTTCGCTCAACTCATCCTCCGAAAGCGTCTTTCCTTCCGCCTTCAGCAAACCGATCAGAGCCAATCCCGTTTGATGTGGATTGGCACGAAGATATTCATGACCGGGAGAAGAACCGATCGGATAAGGGACCTTCCTGTCGTAAGCATCCACATATTTGAAAACATCAGACAACTGATAGTTTTCTGTATTCGGAAAACTATGCCAGCCCCACTCCGACATCGTCGATAAAGGGATCCCTTCCCGGTACAATTCAGGAAAGGTTTGCATCCCCGTTATATCAGCTGTATAACAGAAGCGTCCGTTCCCGACGGAAAGTGGAGAATATTTGTCAATCTGCGTCTGCGTCACATTATGGCGCATGACAAGTGCTTTCCGGTCTATCTTGTTACTTCCTGCCATTCCCGCACAACAGCAGGCAAACAGGGAAGTAATCATAATCAGTCTTTTTATATTCATATTCTACTTCATTTTTGAAGATATTATATCATTGGTATTCAATTTTCCTACTTCTGTTCCACCGCAACCTGTATCGTTACTGGTCCCAACAGACCGGAAGGTTCCAACGTTATCTCGGATATTGCATTTCCTCTAAAGTCATTTCCCAAAACGACATTCGTTTGTGTATACTTGGTTGGGGCCACAGCCATCTCATCACCTGCAACCCGGTTAAACCAGGAATTGGTCACTTCTACAATCACATCGTTTTCTCCTTCCTTCAAACCGTCTGTTATATCCACACGGAAAGGCTTTGTCCAGACAACTCCCTTGTCTTTCCCGTTAATACGAACAGAGGCAATCCCGACATCCTTTACATTTTCGAGTTGCAGATAATACCGATTTGTCGGATTCTTTTCAAAATTAGCAGTAAATTTCTTATTATAGACTGCCGTTCCCGAATAATATTTGATTCCTTTATCCGGATGCGTCGTCCAATCTATCAATTCCGGGAATACAACAGATGACGGCCCTCCCCATTTCGGATCAAAATTGACAGTCCAGGCACCATCCAACACTTGCAAAATTTCATAATCAGGATCATTACCGGTTTTCGCACCTTGCTTGTTACGAGCAATCTCCTTATGGAACACCACACACATAGAACCGTAAGGTTCCAACGTCAAGGGAACGATCGTCTTTTCATCTTTCTGGGTAAAAGCCCCTGCATCCCGTATCTCTCCGGTAAGGGCATCCCATAACTCCGGCTGTAGTCCCGATACGCGAAAACGTACGTTGACCTTTTGCCGTTCCGCTGTCTGATTGCTGACAAAATAAACATGAGCATCATCGATTATATAATGGATGTAATCAAAATCCGTCTTGCTATCATTGCCTTCGACTGCAAAATCAACCGGTTGGTTCCGTGAAAGCAGATATTCCCTGGCACTTATTCCCCAAGAGACAATACCCTTGCCATATTGATTCTGCCCGGTTGTTCCGGTTGTCGTTCCCCAAAGTAGGTCTGCCAATTCTTTAAATTCAGCAACCCCCGTTCTCTCCTCCGGACAGCGATACGGCTTTCTGTGGTTTCGGGCCGAGAACTGAAGCTCCTTCTTTTACCAGCATTTCCAATTTCTTCAATACAGGTAACGACAATACCCGGTGATCCGGTAGAACCAACACTTTATATCTCCTACCCCCCGGAACAACAATATCTCCATCTTCGACCCCTAATTTCATCAAAATGTTTTCATCCGTCACATCGTAATCAAAACCGAACATCGCACCAGGCATATCCGAATGTTTAAAGGGATAGACATTCGGGACGTGATCGCCATAATAATAAAGGATATCAGCAACAAATGTTCCTTCCTGCGCCAACATCTGTACACGATGCATATAATCGATGAAAGGGGCTGATTTACTCCACCAGGTAACACGCGGGTTCACATGTGTACCCGCAAAATATTCCTGTCCCGGTATTCCCTGCTCCGCAGGTGAACAAGTAAAGGTGTGGAAATACACCCGGTTCAGGCCAGCGCATATTTCATGGTCGAATGCCGACTTCTGGTCGTGCCACAGTTCATCGTTCCAATGCGGACCGATTGTCGTGAAAGACTCGGCTCCCACAATCTTCTTTCCGTAAATATGGGCAGCGGAAGAGGCCTGCTTGATAAAGAAACGGTCCTGCGGTCGCGGACGATGCGGAGAAGGCGACCAGAACTCGCTCATCACAATGTCACTGAAACCATAATTCTTCATACCATCCAACGGTCCGGCATGAGGTCCTGCTGACTCCGGTTGAATTCCCATATTATGCTGGTGAGCATGTTCGGCAAAGCGGGCATAATGATTCGTGGCAACCAGATGTGCTATCGTCTTGCGGAAGTCAGCCAGAAAAGCATTTGAAGTGTCAATATTATTCACGACGTGGCCGGCAATAAGAGGCAAATATTGTTTCAAATCGTATCCGCAATATGAACGGAATTCATCGGCAAAAGCATCCGTCCAGTTCATTCCCCCGCACTCCCAGCTATCCGTCTCCATAAACTTCAATGTCGATCCCACATGCTTTTCACCTGCCGCCTGAAGAATCGGCTTGACGATTGTATTCCAATAATAATCGAATGCACTCCGATCCATGTAATCCAAGACATTGCCTTGCCAATCCCTACTGGAAGTCGAAACTTCGGACTGGGTACAAGTATAACCGATACGCATAATATTCCAGTCGCCTTCAGGAGCATCCCAACTAAGCAAGCCCTTTTCATCCATCTGTCCTGTAAGGTCGACTATTCGGGCCATATCAACAAGATATATCGTTTTATCCGGTTTCTTGTCTCTGCCACGCGCATTATTCTCCAATAAAAAACGGCAATCGGGAGCAGAGCCTCCCAGTTCGTGAAAACCTAACTTCAGATCCAGATTACTGACCGGTTCATCTGTTTCATTTTCTTTATTCGATGGAAAAGCAAGGACGACAATATCCTTGTAAAACCCTTTATGGACTTCTGGTTCCGCCAATTGCAAATGGAGCGTTTTTCCTCCTGCCACCTTTTGTTCGGAATAAGTAAGTTGCTTGGCTGCATACTGCGGAGTGACACATGGTCCACCCAAGTTCCACCCACTTTGGGATATTGAAACCGATTTCCAATCCTAAACGTTTGGCCTCATCCAAAGCAAAGACAAAAGATCCGTCCATTCTTCACTTCCAAAAGTGGCCCGGCAGGGATGTCTTTATTCCCCCGCTGATTATGTCCACCGGCATCAAAGATCATAGCTCCTTGGAAGTTCCGGGACTTCATCGCTTCCAAATCTTTTGTGATCGCATCTTTTGTCACATTTCCATTCAACCACCACCACCAACAATTAACACCATAGGCTTTATCCGGTTGCTGGAAATTGCTTTTCAAATAGTCATAGTCAATTTGTAATTTTCTATCCTCAGGCTCCTTGTCCGAACCCGTACAGCTAAAAAGAAAGCCAAGTAATATCACTTCCCAACATATTGTTTTCCAACTCATCACTCACATCTATTATCTATTTTAATAATCAAACCCGCTAAAATTTTATTCATGGTTCGATTCATAAAATTTTAGCGGGTCTTAGTAAAAATCACTATGCTAACCGATTAATTCCAACCAGGATTTTGTTCCATTACAACATCCTTATTCGTATCGATAACAACCTGAGGAATCGGCCATAAATTGAAATTTTTGGTCAATGTCGTCCTCGGATCATCCCAGTAAGCGTATTTCTTAATCCGATCCACGGCAACAGTTCCCCCCATACGCAACAGGGTGTTCCAACGGCATTCTTCATACACCAGTTCACGAGCACGTTCGTCCAGTATCAAGTCGACATTCACATCCGAAGCTTTCACCAGATAGTCACATTGTGCACGTTTACGCAGCAAATTAATATCATCAGCCGCACCGGCATTATCTCCTGATCGCATCTTGGCTTCTGCACGCAGCAAGATAGTTTCCGGCAAACGAATCAAATATTCATCACGGAACAAGTTACTTCTGTTTTCCCCTGCATCCAAACCTCTGTACTTATCAGTCGAAATCTTACAGGAGATCGGAAAACATTGTGTCCAAGAACCGTCAACAGCATCTTTACTTTCTCCGTCTTTATAAATAACACTCCAAGGAACCGGTTTACCATAATAAGGAGAAGAAGGCACATTTCCTAACAAAGTACGTCTAAGAACAGCTTCCGAATTACGCAGGTCGCTACCCCATTTACCCTCATAAACAAGATCTCTCGTATATTTTGTCGGGGTTACTTGTACGATACCGCGACCTCCGACATCCTCCATCGCCGAATTCAAATGGGCAGACATGGGATCTCTGTAAACCGGGCCAAAAGAACGGGAATACTGCAATTTTGATTCTCCATCCTCTGCTTTATAGGCATCATAGTCAATCTGGGCAACCCAAATAGCCTCTTTGTTGCCCTCCTGATAGTTCTGGTTACCTTCTTGGAACAAGTCCCAATAAAGATTTCCTTCTACCGGATAGCCAGCTGCAGAATAGAGATGTTCCGGAGTCTGCATACTTTCCTCTGTTGCATAATAATAAACCGGATCTTCGTCCGCTCTGGAGCCGAAACGTTCCGTCGTCAAACTATAAACAGAACCATCAATCACGTCATTACCATAAGCGATCGCTTTTTGATAAGCAGCAGGCGCCTCTCCACCTTTACCATCTTCTTCCAATGCTATACCTTTATCAATATACAACTGGCAAAGGTTATGCTGAGCCGCACCTCTGACCAGACGTCCCATTGTTCCGGTAGTTTCCGGCAAATCATTCAAGATTGCTTCCAGTTCATCAATAGCATATTGATAAGTTTCCAGACGGCTACTACGCTCAAAATCATAACGTGGAGTTGTTGTAATTTCTGTTACGAGAGGAACGCCACCATATAATTCACCCAAATTTCGATAAGCAAAAGCTCTGAAAAAACGGGCCTGAGCCATCACATAAAGCTTTTCAGCTTCCGAAGTCCAAGAGATCTGAGGAAGTTCTGCCGCATACAAAGCAAGATTCGCTTTCGATATTAACTGATACCAATGTGAATAATTAATATAAAAAACTTCCGTAGTCGAATTCAATATACTATAATCATTGAAACGGTTACTACGACGGATAGTAGCCACGTCAAACATATCCGTTCCATTTCCTCCACGAAAGACAAAGGCAGTATTGCTCTCTTCAGTCATACACATCATAACACGTATATGGGAATAGCAGCCGACCAACACCTGATCAACCTGTTCAGAAGTAGAGAAGACATTATCTATCGTATAAAATGTTTCAGGATCTTCTTCCAAAAACTTGGAATCATTACAGCTGCCAAGTAAACAAGCACTCAACAAGCCACAAACACTATATTTTAATACATTTTTCATTTCTGTATATTTTATCTGTTAGAAACTGATATTTGCACCCAAAGAAAAAGATGTTAATACAGGATAAGTATTTTCGCTAACGGTAACACCAACCTCAGGATCTCCTCCCAGCCATTTGGTTATCGTAAATAAGTTTTTCGCCGTAAAGAATACTTTCAAATTTTGGATATTTACTTTTTGTACCCAAGGTTCACGGAATGTATATGACAAAGTCACATCCTGCAAACGAACGAATGCCCGGTTCTGCAAACCTAAGAAACGTCCGCCATCATCATTAAATGTTGCTGCAGGATATTCATTGCTCTTATTCTCAGGAGTCCACCAAGGTATATAGATACCATTGGTATTGAACCTACCGGAACCATTAGTCAAATAAGCACCTTTATTAGACTTTTGATAATATCCACCGCCACCAAATGTACCGGTCAGCATAAAATATAAATCCCAATTTTTGTATGTAATCGTGTTACTCATATTCAACTTGAAGTTAGGCGTAGAATATCCCAAAATAACACGGTCTGCAGAAGTAATCACTCCATCATTGTCCATATCTTTATATTTAGGAATACCCGGAGTCGCTCCATTCGCTTTCATATATTCGATATCGGTCTCTTGGACTATACCATCTTGTTGATAACCATAGATGGCTCCCAAAGGCTTCCCTATAAAACGAGAGTTCGAGATATCATCATCCTCTTTGCCATCACCATTCAAATCTTCACCATACAGATGGACCAATTTATTACGGTTCAGCCAAAATGTCAAGTTCGTCGTCCAATACCAATCCTGTGTATTGATATTCACGGAACGAATTGTCAATTCCACCCCTCTGTTATTAACCTGCCCCATAGAAGACTTCATGTTTTTAAAACCTGTCATAACAGGGATATCTCTCGTAAATATCTGATCTGTTGTTTTAGAAAAATAAAGATCCAGATCTACAAACAAGCGGCTACCTAACCAAGCAGATTCAAAGCCTGTATTCCAAGATTCTGTCGTTTCCCAACCTAAATCAGCATTGCCAAGTGCTTTCTGATTCAATCCATAGATAATATCACTGCCCCCAAATTCATAGCGGACACCGCCGGAAGCGCCATTGTTGATGGTTGACAATGTTCCATAAGGATCCAACCCCTGATTACCGTTCTTACCCCAGGATACCTTCAATTTCAAATCATCCAAATACGAAATTGAAGACATAAACTTTTCACTGCTCAATCTCCAGGCTCCACCAAATGCAAAGAAATCTCCCCACTTTTGATTAACCCCAAAAACAGAAGCTCCATCACGACGATAAGAACCGGTAAAGAAGTAACGATCATCATATGAATAAGATGCACGGCCCAAATATCCGATATTGGAACGCTGGTTATTATCCATATTGACTTTCTGAACTGTAGCTTTGTGCAAACCATTTATACCCAAAGTAGTATTACCATTTGCAGCAAAGTTCGAACCGGTCGTTTCTATCATCTCGTATTTTTTCCTATCACGCGTAGCAACGGCAGTCAAATCAATTGAATGTTTTCCAAATGTATTTTTATAATTCAGAATATTATCGATCACCCAACTGTCTGTCGTATTATTATTAATTTTCCCATTGGCGCTTGCTAACAAACTTTGGAGCGTTGCCGGAGAATAACGGGTTTCATCATCATAAGCACCTTCTTTAACAAAATACCCTTCATAATAAAAATCTCCAGACTGGTTTTTACTTAAGTTTCCGGCATAATTAAAACGATAGCTCAAACCTTCAACCCAAGGGAGTTTGACAACGGCATAAGCATTTGCACGGAAATTGTTTCGTATATCCTTATTATCACGAACACTCTTGTCAGTATTCCATAAGGCATTTACACTCGACTGTGTATATGGGAATTTTTCCAACAATTTTTCCGACCCATTTCTATACATCACACCGTAAGGAGATGTTTGCGTAGCCTCGCCAATATTAGCTCCCACACCCGAATAATCAGACTTCGTAAATGCAGCATCTACTCCTATCTGTAACCAGCTTGTTATATCCGTATTGATTTTTGCCAAAGCTGTTATTCTATTATAATCATCCCCAATAACTACACCCTGATTATCCGAATAGGCCGCAGACAAATAGTAATTCATTTTCTCTCCAGCTCCGGAAACCGATACTTGGTAGTCCTGTACCCAACCTGTACGAGTTGACGCGTCTAACCAATTTATCTCCCTACCAGCTTCCATATTTGCCAATTCCTGAGGCTTTAACCAACTTAAATCCGAACTATTATTTCGCGCCATTACAGATTCAAGCCATTGCTCTCCCTTCATCAATTCCGGCTTATTTTGCCAAGTCTGCATACTACCTGTAGCATTAAAAGTGACAACAGGCTTTCCGGTTTTTCCTCTTTTAGTCGTTATAATAATCACGCCATTTGCAGAACGGGAACCATAGGCTGCTGCAGATGTCGCATCTTTCAATACATCATAAGAAGCAATATCATTCGGGTTTATATCATTAATGCTACCCATAAAAATAACTCCATCCACCACGATCAGCGGATCATTGGACCCGGAAATAGATTTTTGTCCACGCATCTGCATGCTCGGCTCTCCACCAGCAGAATTAGTCGCTCCGATATCCAAACCTGAGACATTACCTTTCAGAGATTCCAATGCATTCAAGTTCGGAGACAGGGCAATCGGAGAATTCTCTAATTTAACAGAACTGACAGAACCGGTGAAATCTTTTCTTTTTGTCGTTCCATAACCGATAACAATGACTTCGTCCAATGTTTCCGTATCTTCCTTCAATAATACATCCAATGTATTGTTCTTTCCCACTGGAATTTCCTGAGTAATATATCCGATATAGGAAACTACCAAAATACTGTTCGACCCCACTTCCAGCGAATATTGTCCATCGATATCCGTAATCGTTCCATTTGCTGTTCCCTTCTCAACAATATTTGCCCCAATTACCGGTTCACCGCTTTGGTCCTTAATAATACCGGTAATCTTCCGGATATTTTGTTGAGTCGACGCAGATACATAACCGGGAGCAGATAGTACAATTTGATTGTTTTCTTTAATTATATAAGTGATCTGTGCCTGTTTCTTTATCTGTTCCAACACATCCCGAATATTTTCTCCCTGAGCTGAAACTGAAATTCTTGTATTCAGACCGGATAGATTGTCATTATAAAAAAATCGATAATCACTTACTTTTTCAATTTCGCGAATCACCTCGCGAGTGGATTTGTTTTGCATGGATAAGGATATCTGTGCAGAAAGTATCGTACCCGAAACAAGGCAAAAACTTCCAATTGTGATTCCTTTCCGTAATAAATTCTTTAAGGTATTCATTTTTTTAGAGTTCTCCATTAATTAATAATCAATTAATCAGGTAACTTTGTATCTGAAATCAAGTGGTGAGAAGCGATGATTTCAAATTGGCAAAATTACATTGCATAGATCTCAGGTGTGTCTATTCTTAATTAGATACACCTGTGTTTTTATACTCCCTTTCCCATAGGCATTCTGTTTACATTAATATTCTATTTTATTATTTTCTCTCCTCTATAATAATCTCGCCACCTACTTTCTTGTACATAATCGGCGCCGTAAGACTAATCAATTCAATCACGTTTTCCAGACTATTATTTTTAATAACTCCGGAAAAACGATAACGCTTTACCTTTTCAGAAGCAAACCGTACTTTCACATTATATAAGCGATCCAACATTACGGCTACTTCCTCCATCGTTACTCCTTTAAAAACAAGCTCATTATCCTTCCACATCCGAGCATAAGCCGCAAGATCATCGGATACAATCATTCTACGCGAAGACTTATCAAAACTCAAACTCTCATCAGGTTTCAAAATGACTTCATCTTTCCCTATTGACGTACGAACTTTTCCCTCAAAAAGAGTTGTCGTCAACTCTCTATCTTCCTGATAGGCTTTCACATTGAAAGTCGTACCCAACGCCTCGACCTCCATTTCTCCAGCTTTCACTATAAATCGCGAAGTAGAATCTTTTGCCACCTCAAAATAACCTTCTCCCGACAAAACGACTTGACGATTCCCTTTTCCATAATCACCATTATAAGTCAATTCCGTATGAGAATTCAACCAGACTTTTGTCCCATCCGGCAATATAACACTTGCCCGTTGTCCTTTATCAACTAAAACCTTATAGGTCTGTGACGAATAATTTTTCTGTTTTATCAGCCAAGTTCAAATATAGATGAACAAAAGTCATAAAGCCTAAAAGAAATACAACAGCTGCGGCATATGGCAACCACCGGCGAAACTGTAACTTTCGAACTGATTTTTGCTTTTCCTTCCTCCCTGTTTCTGCATGTATCCGGCTCTGAATATTCCGGAACATCCGATTCTGAATTCCAACCGGAAGTTCCTTTCCTTCCGCTTCCGTCCAAGACTGGCGATAATGTTGAAACAATAACTCACGAGCTCCAGGTTGTTTGAACCATGTCCATAACTCATGTTCCTCCTCAGCCGGAAGTTCACCACGCATAAAACGATCCAGCAGTTCGATGTATATATTTTTTCTTTCCATCCTCTATATTGTATATCCTTCATAAGGAAAAATCACTTACAAAGGCATTTAAATTTAACACTGATTAACCAAATAGCAAAAAAGGAGTATCCATCTCTTATCGGGAGGTAGTTTGGAACGTAAATATTGAAAAGAGCGATAAAGTTGTGTCTCGACCGTTTTTTCTGAAATGGATAATTTATGGGCAATTTCTTTATTTGATAGTTGCTCAAGGCGGCTTAAACGAAATATTTCTCTTCGGGAGGGAGGGAGATTCTCAATTAAATGGTCAATATATTCAAGAAGGGAATTCGCTTCATGTTGTTGTTCTTCTTTTGAATTATCACTTAGATCAATACTCTCAACATGCAACGTTGCATGTTGAGACAGACGGAATTCCGTCTCCTTAAAAACAAAATGCCGGGCAATCGTAAACAGGTAAAGCCGTGATCCCTAACCCAGGTTCTATCTGCTCATGCTTTTCCCAAATTTTCAGAAAGACATTCTGTGTCAAATCTTCTGCAAGAGATTTATCAAACAATAAAGAGTTGATGAAGTTATACACCTGAGGACTGTAAGTCCAATACAAATCCTCAAAAGCTTTTTCGTCGCCAACCTTCAAGCGTTTCAGTAAATCTTCATTGACTCTCATTTTATGTCGTTTTTTTATAAATTTGCATTAGACAAATTTACCCAAGTATATACAATAAACTATATACTTGGGTACTATTATTCAGAGGAGATTATCCTCCATAAGAGATTACGACAATCAATATCCAAACAACTCTTCCTGTGTCAGCTTCTGGATCGGACCATATTGTGACAAGCCTTTCAGATCAAGATCCTTTTCATCGCCTAATACACAATAGATATAAGTACGTCCTTTTACCCATTTTTCCTGGAACGACTTGATCTCAGGCAATGTCATTGTTTGGGCCTTTTCGAACAATTCTTTACGACTGTCGGTATTCAGACCTAAGTCCTGAGCATTCAGATAAGACCAGAGAACGTCTGATTTGGTAATACGTTCCGTACGTAAACGGGTGATGAGAGCGTCTTTAGCCAAGTTGAACGCTTTTTCTGATTCCGGCATATTATTGATAATTTCATCGAATGCTTTCATAGCATCAATCATCTTATCATTCTGAGTCGCAATAAACGTACGGTATACATACGGATATTTCAGTTTGGACGGAGTAATCAGGAAAGCCCCTGCGGAATAAGCCAAACCACGCGATTCACGCATTTCCTGGAATACGATCGCGTTCATGCCACCACCAAAGTATTCATTATACATATTCAATGTAGGCTGGATAGCCGGATCGAACTTTTCACCCCGGTTAGAGACTGCAGAGAAATAAATCTGCTTTGCATCATACTGGGCAAGCAAAACTTTATTCTCAGGAGTTTCCTGCTGGCTGAACTCAATTGCTGCCGGAACCGGTTGCAACTGGTCAGGTACATTATGATATTGTTTGATGATATCCAGAACAGCCTGCGGTTTTTTCCGGACCATAATACAATATCTTATGATCGAATGAATTGATCTTATGAATACGGTCAACCAGTTCCTGAGGGTCCATCTGCTGCAATTCAGCAGTTGTCAGTACATTTGTTGCAGGAGATTTCGGTCCCCAGATAGCATACTGGATCAGTTTGTTGAAATTCTGTCCCTGATTCAATTTGGCATCAGTCCGTTTTTTCAGGATATCGCCAGCAAGGTTTTCATAAGCCTCTTTGTTGACCTGTGCATCGGCCAGGATTTCTTCAAACAGAGCCATTGCTTTCGGCATATTCTCTTTCAAACCTTCCAGCATCACATACGTGCGATCCGAACCGGGGAATACATTAAAGTAACATGCCAGTTTGTAGAACTCCTCATTGATTTCCTTCAAGCTCATTTTAGATGTGCCCAAATACTTCATATATTCGAAAGCGGTACCCATTGCTTTATCATTATTCGTACCCATATCGAATACATACATCAGAGAGAAAAGATCGTTGGAAGTATTCTCCTTGTACAATACCGGAATATTGGATTTGGCAGTCAGTTTTTGCAAATCCTTACTATAGTCCAGGAATACCGGTTCGATAGGAGCCACTTTTGAAGCCTGTATTTCTTTCAGGAACATACTTGAGCTGTCACGGTTCATTACGATCGGGGTGATTTTAGGTTTGTCGATCTTCTTTTCGTTCGGATCTTTACCTTGCTTCTTATAGATGAGTGCATAGTTGTCACCGAAATACTTGTTGGCAAAATCGACGATCTGCTGCTTTGTCACTTTGCTCATGCGATCCAACGAAGCGACTTCATCTTTCCAATCGACACCGTCGATGAAAGAAGAGACAAACATATCGGCACGGCCGTCGTTACGATCCATCCGGTACATTTGCATCAGTTTATAGTTATTGATAGCTGCCTCCAGTAAACCTTCATCGAACTCGCCTTTCTTCAATTTATCGATTTCAGCCAGGAAAAGATCTTTCACTTCATCCAATGTCTGACCCTGTTTCGGGCGACCGTTAATAACAAAAGCATTGTAATCTGACATTCCGTATGTTCCGGCATAGCAGCTTAACACTTTCTGTTGTTGAACCAAGTCGACATCCAACAAACCGGCTTTACCATTATTGATAATTTCACCAGTCAGATTCAGCAAATCCTGGTCAGGAGAAGCAGCTCCCGGGAAACGCCAACCGATTGTCACATTTTCGGCATCGACACCCAACACTTCCTTTACAATCGGTGCTTTAATCGGAGATTCATGTGTTACCGGCAACTTCGGCAGATTGGGGTTCGGTTTCAAGTGACCGAAATATTTATTGATTGTCTCGATCATCTGATCCGGATCAAAATCACCGGACAGACAGATTGCCATATTATTAGGAACATACCAAGTTTTATGGTAGTTCTTGATATTCGTGATAGACGGGTTTTTCAGGTTTTCCTGTGTCCCGAGAACAGTCTGCGTTCCATAAGGATGATCAGGGAAAAGAGCGGTCAGAACAGCTTCATACACTTTACGGCCATCACTGGTAAGAGACATATTCTTTTCTTCATACACAGTCTCAAGCTCCGTATGGAAACCACGGATTACATTGTTTTCGAAACGGTCTGCCTGTATCTTGGCCCAGTTGTCAATCTGGTTGGAAGGGATATCTTCCACATAAACCGTCTGGTCAAAACCGGTATACGCATTTGTTCCGGTTGCACCGATAGCAGACATCAATTTATCATATTCGTTTGGAATTGCCAACTTCGAAGCCTCATAGGAAACACTGTCGATCTGATGATAAATAGCCTGGCGTTCTGCCTCATCGGTAGTCTTACGATACACTTCAAAAAGCTGTTCGATCTGATCAAGCATCGGTTTTTCCTGTTCGTAATTCTGCGTGCCGAACTGCTGAGTCCCTTTAAACATCAAGTGTTCAAAATAGTGTGCCAGACCAGTCGTTTCGGCGGGATCGTTTTTACCTCCCACGCGAACGGCAATATACGTTTGAATACGCGGGGTCTCTTTATTCACAGTCATATACACCTTCAAGCCGTTATCCAGAGTATAGATACGGGCTTTCAGAGGATCGTTCGGGACCGACTCGTATTTAAACGGGGAAGTCTCTGCACATGCAGTAGCCAAAAGGAGAATAAAGGCTAACTGAAGAAACTGAATCGTTTTACGCATAAATTTTAATTTTAGATAATTACAAGCGTCAAATATACATAATTTAAAATAAAAATAGCTCCTCTCTGAAAAAAAACGGAACAAGAACCGATTTTTTCAGACGGGAGCCAATATAAGTTTGTACAAACAGCCTACATTAAAGCCCGAATGCCTCTTTTACCTTATCGACGTAATCCAGCTTTTCCCAAGTAAATAACTCTACTTCGCAGATGGTCGGTTCCGGATTGTAACGAGAGGTAAACTTTTTCGTCACAACCTGCGGTTTACGTCCCATATGGCCGTAAGATGCAGTCTCCAAATAGATCGGGTTACGCAGTTTCAGACGTTCTTCGATTGCTTTCGGACGCATGTCGAACAGGTTCCAGATCTTTTCTGCGATCTCTCCATCTGTCATTTCCACATTGGCACGGCCGAATGTATTGACGAAGATATTCATCGGTTTAGCAACACCGATTGCATAAGACACCTGTACCAGCATTTCATCAGCCACACCGGCGGCAACCAGATTCTTCGCAATATGACGAGCGGCATAAGCGGCAGAACGGTCTACCTTCGAAGGATCTTTTCCGGAAAATGCGCCACCACCGTGAGCACCTTTGCCACCGTATGTATCAACAATGATCTTACGGCCTGTCAGACCGGTATCGCCGTGAGGGCCACCGATCACGAACTTTCCGGTCGGATTCACATGATAGATGATATCATCATTGAACAAAGCTTGAACATGAGCCGGATACTGAGCCTTTACACGTGGGATCAGTATGCTCTTCACATCTTCAGCGATCTTTTTCTGCATAGCCAGATCCGCTTCTTCCTGTGTGATACCTTTTGCTGTGATAAATTCATCATGTTGTGTAGAAACAACAATCGTATCGATGCGCAACGGTTTTCCGTTGTCATCATATTCAATCGTCACCTGACTCTTCGCATCCGGACGGAGGTAGGGCATCAGGTCGTTTTCATTCTTGCGTATCTCGGCAAGCTCCCACAACAAACTGTGTGAAAGATCTAATGCCAGAGGCATGTAGTTTTCTGTTTCGTTAGTAGCATAACCGAACATCATACCTTGGTCGCCTGCTCCTTGATTATAAGGATCCTCGCGCTCGACACCGCGGTTAATGTCGCCACTCTGTTCATGGATAGAAGAGAACACGCCACATGATTTTGCTTCAAACTGGTATTCGCTTTTCGTATAACCAATTTTTTCGATCACGTTACGGGCTACATCCTGTACATCCACGTAAGCACTTGATTTTACTTCTCCAGCCAAGACAACCTGTCCGGTTGTAACAAGGGTTTCGCAAGCAACTTTAGAGTTCTTGTCATAAGCCAGGAACTCATCCAGCATAGCATCCGATATCTGATCGGCTACTTTATCGGGGTGCCCTTCAGACACCGATTCGGAGGTGAATAAATAACTCATCGTTTTTTGAATTGACAATTGACAATTGACAATTGACAATCAAAGAGCACAAACTCTCCAAAGTCAACAGACAATTTACAATTGACGGTTAATAAATCAAATAAATGGATTGACAAGGGGAAATTTGCTTTGCCGGACGGCAGTTAAAAGGGCTTGTTTTTAGCATTTTTTCCTGTGGTTGCAAGCAATACAAATCTATCCACATCAATTCGGACGCAAAAATACGAAACAATTGACAATTGACAATTGATAATTGACAATTATTTTTTCTTTTTTGTGTTGCGCAAGGCTTTTTTATACTTAAACTCCGCTTTCATCTTAGCAGAACCCGATTTATGCGTTCCACGCAGAAAATCTGAAAACTTAATCTTTTTCTCTCCGGCATTTTCGTCTTTCCCCTTTTTCTTAAAGACCATGCCACCACCGGTCAATATCTTTTCTATATCATTCATAATCGTTCTTTTAAATCTATTATACGTTCTTTCAATACAGGATGTACGACAAACGGAGCTATTTCGGCCAAAGGGTCCATCACAAACTTCCGTTCATGCATGAGAGGATGCGGCAAGGTAAGCTCTGGTATCTGTAAAACCTCGTCCCCATACAGAAGGATATCGATATCGATAATACGGTCATGATAGACTCCGTTGCTTTTTTCCGTGCGACCCAATTCTTTTTCGATCTGCTGGGTTATCTGCAATACTTCCAACGGAGAAAAAGAAGTCTTCAATTTAACAGCCGCATTCAAGAAAAAGTTCTCCGACTCAAACCCCCACGGTTCCGTTTCATAGAAACCGGAAAGGGCGAGAATATCTCCCACCCTTTCAGCTAACAACGCTGCGGCTGTTATCATGTTCCGTCGCTTATTCCCGACATTGGTTCCCAAGCCCAGGTATGCAATCGCCATAAGTACCCGTTTTTACAGGATCAACATGGCATCGCCATAAGCACCGAAACTATATTTTTCTTTCAATGCGACCTCATAAGCATCCATGATCAGGTCATATCCGCCAAAAGAGGCTGTCATCATCAACAAAGTAGACAGCGGCATATGGAAGTTCGTAATCATACTGGACGCCACACTGAAGTCATACGGCGGGAAAATGAACTTATTAGTCCACCCTTCAAACTCTTTCAGGTGACCGTCCGTACTAACAGCTGTTTCGATAGCGCGCATCACGGAGGTACCGACTGCACAAATCTGTCGTCCGTTATCTTTTGCCGTATTCACGATATTCACGACATCCCCGTTCACGACCATCTGCTCAGAATCCATCTTATGCTTGGTCAGGTCTTCCACATCGATTTCGCGGAAATTACCCAGCCCGGAATGCAGTGTCAGATAAGCAAACTGGCAATCCTTAATCTCCAAACGTTTCATCAGTTCACGACTGAAATGAAGACCGGCGGCGGGAGCCACAACCGCTCCTTCTTCCGTCGCAAAAATATTCTGATAACGATCTTCGTCATCCGGTTCTACAGGACGGTCGATATATTTAGGCAGCGGGGTTTCACCCAATGCATACAATGCCTTTTTAAATTCATCATGGTTCCCGTCATAAAGGAAACGCAAGGTACGGCCACGTGACGTCGTATTGTCGATCACTTCAGCCACCATCGAATCATCTTCACCAAAATACAACTTATTACCGATACGGATTTTACGGGCAGGATCGACCAAGACATCCCAAAGGCGAAGATCTTCATTCAGCTCACGCAACAGAAAAACTTCGATACGAGCTCCGGTCTTTTCCTTATTTCCGTATAAACGGGCAGGAAAAACTTTTGTGTTATTGAAGATGAACACATCTTTTTCTCCGAAATAGCTAAGCAAATCTTTGAACACTTTATGTTCGATCTCTCCGGTCTTGCGATTGACCACCATCAATCTGGACTCGTCCCTGTTCTTTGCCGGATGGAGAGCGATCAGCTCCTGCGGTAAGTTAAATTTGAATTTCGACAGCTTCATAATATAAATTCTATTTTTATTTTATTCTTATCATTATCAATCCTCACAATTCTTCTTCTCGGTTGTGATATTTTCATCTAAAAAGACATCGATGTCATCAGGAGACATACATTTGTCCAGTGTGATGTCTCCGATACGAGTCCGTTCGAGAGCAATCAGATGAGCGCCCGATTGAAGAGCGACACCGATATCACGTGCCAGAGCGCGGATATAAGTACCCTTGCTGCAAACCACCCGTATCTTTACCACTGGCAGATCACACTCCAACAGCTCCATTTCATCAATCACAAGCGTCTTGGACTTCAATTCCACTTCTTCTCCCTTGCGAGCCAACTCATACGCCCGCTTACCATCCACCTTGCAAGCCGAAAACACCGGTGGAATCTGCTGAATCGTTCCCACGAACGACTGTAGTACCTTCTCTACTTCCTTACGGGTAATATGTTCTGTCGGATATACTCCGTCTATCTCTTTTTCCAAATCAAAAGAAGGCGTCGTTTCCCCCAACTTCAGGGTAGCGACATACTCCTTTGTCTGATACTGAAATTCATCGATCCTCTTGGTGGCCTTGCCCGTACAAACAATCATTACCCCTGTCGCCAGTGGGTCCAATGTTCCGGCGTGTCCCACTTTTATCTTTTTTACCTTCAGCTTCCGCGACAACTTATAGCGGAATTTGTTCACCAAGTCAAAGGAAGTCCACTTTAAGGGCTTATTGAAATATACTACTTCTCCTGCTATAAAATCCATTCTTATTTAAGTAATGTACAGGCAATTGTAACCAAACCTGCAATTGCACAATAGATGGCGAAATAAATCAGTTTTCCCTTCTTTACGATATTGATCATCCATTTACAAGCAATACATCCCGATACGAATGCAGCCACAAAACCGACCACCAATGACAATGCCGGAATATCACCTGCTACCGCTTCGCCTTTTACCGCTTTCATTACATCCAGCAACGCTTCACCCAAAATCGGGGGGATAACCATCAAGAATGAGAACTGGGCCAGTTTCGCCTTATTGTTTCCTAATAACAAACCGGTCGCAATCGTTGTTCCGGAGCGGGAAAGTCCCGGCATCACAGCACACGCCTGAGCCAAACCGATGATAAAAGCATCCTTCATCGAGATATTTTCCTTCTGACGGGGTTTGGCATAATAGGAAAATGCAAGCAAAGCAGCCGTCAGCAATAACATACAGCCGACGATCAGCAGCCCCGATCCGAAAATAGCCTCCACCGTATCCTTGAAAAACACACCTACAATACCGATAGGGATCATTGAAATCAAGATATTGATCACATAGCGAGTTTCTGCGTTCATCTTGAACTTAAACAAACCACGGAATATCCATTCGATCTCTTTCCATAAAATCACCAACGTACTAAACACGGTCGCAACATGGACAACGATCGTAAAAGCCAGATTTTCTTCTCCCTGAATTCCAAACAAAGCAGAACCGATAGCCAAATGTCCGCTACTGCTGACCGGCAGATACTCCGTAAGTCCTTGAACAATTCCCAGCACTAAAGCCTCAAACCAACTCATTCCGCTACTTCCTTATTTTTACTGTTTTTCAAAATACCGAAAATCATCAATACGAAACCGATCACTGTCACAGCCGGAGCCACAACAATACGGCGGGAACTGAAAATCTCAGGATTGAAACCTGTCGGGTCCTGCGAACCGCCACCACTCATCAACATAAAACCAATCGCGATAACAGCAACAGCAACAGCGATCAAAATAAAATTTTCTTTTCCAAAAGCAAAATCTCTCTTAGCCATACATTTATATATAATATAATTTATCAACACCCATTCGTAAATACTTGTTCACTGCAAAGACAGTAGCCGTAACCGAAAGCAGGATCCCCATAATCAATACACCGACATAAACAATTATCAACGCTTTAATATCCAGAAGCTGGATGAAACCGGATAATTCGTTCTGTAAATAATACAACGCTCCCGTCAACATTAATATTGCGAGGATAGACGCAAAAATACCACTGACCACATTATACCGCACAAACGGCCTTCTAATAAAACCAGGCGTAGCCCCTACCAGCTTCATCGTATGGATCAGGAAACGTTTAGAATAAATCAGCAGACGGATCGTGTTACTAATCAGTACAAACGAGATTGCCATCAACATTACGGCAAGTGTAAGCAAGATCAGGCTGACACGTTTCACATTGTCGTTCACCATCTGCATCATGTCTTTCCGGTAAAGCAGATCGGAAACGGAAGTATAGTTTTTTATTTTCTTTTCGATTAATTGCAGGCTGTCGGCATTAGCATATTCCGAATGCAATTTTACTTCAATGGAAGCTTGTAACGGATTAAAGCCCAAGAACGTTTCGGGATTTTCACCTAACTCCTCCTCAAGTTCCTTGGCAGCCTGTTCCTTCGATATATATTCGGTCGATTTGATATAAGGCAACGCATCCAGCGTCTTCTGCATCTTCTTTATATCCGCTTCTTTCTGATTATCTTTTAGTACGATCGAAAATGAAATGTTTTCCTTCACATATACAGAAAGTTTGTTTCCCAACAATCCTATCAGAAAAACAAGTCCCAGCAAAAACAGTACCAATGAGATACTTATAATGGAAGTCAGACGAGAATTAAAGAAAGAAACAGAACTAACCTTTTTACCTTCAGCCATTAGACGTAACCTTATTGTTATTAAATAAAGTGAGGAGATGTGTTCAGAGAACACACCTCCCAATTTTTCTGCAAAAGAACGAATAATTTATGAGATAGTGATTACTTTACAATTCTTTAACTACAAGTCACCAAGCATAGACGGATAAAAAGCAGCATACTTGTCCCTAATAAACAAAGAGACTGTATCAATACACATAGTGTATTTCGACACAGCCTCTTGTTTTTTAACTGCTTTCGGCCTTCACAGGCATACTGACAGAAGAACTTTATTTCAATACTTTAGTATTAATAATACGATCGCTTGTTCACCTGTCGCAGGGTAATTGCCGTTATTTGTAGAGATGCACAGCCATGCATCTCTACGGCGCACGATCTTATTTAGAATTATTTGATTATAATTGTAATGTTATTATTCTCAGATTACTTTACAATTGCTTTTACAGCGCCTTCACCTTCAACAGCAACGACAACTACACCTGCAGGAGCAGCGATAGTAGCATTGTCAGAAGTAACCACTGTATTAGCGACTGTCTGGCCTAAGATGTTAGTGATAACAACTTTCTTGCCGGCAGCACCTGCAACCGTTACCTGACCGTTACCGGCGATGACTGTTACATCAGAAAGAGCAACATCTTCGTTTGCTGTAGCAGAGCCACCGTTTACACCTTCAGTCAAACCGAAGATAGCAGCCTGGTTCAATACTTCACTCCAGCTCATCTTCTGATAGAAGTCTGAACCTGCAAGGTTGTCGCCGGTATTGTGGTCGCCCTTGTCCGTATCACCAGAAATCTGAGCCAAAACAGGAACTCCATTCTGCAATTTCACCCATGCACCTTCGAATGAACCGATGCCAGAAAGATGTTCAATCGTGCCATCTTCTTCATTTATCATTCCATAATCGAAAGATTCCAGCAAGAAACCGTCATTTTCCGTATCGCCGACATATCTCAAAGAAAATGCAGCATTGTTGTGTTCGCCATTCAAATCGACAATATCATAAACAACGCCCAAGCTGTCGTTTGACAGATAAGGAGGAAGAACATATGATGTTCCGTCTACATCCTTAACCGAGATAGAAGCCAATGTATAAGGAGCTTTCAGTACATAGAGAGAATCACCACGGTGAACAGCCTCAACAAATGCCAGTCTTACATAACCATCAGACATAAACTTGTCTGTAGCAGAAACTTTATCGATAGAGGTACGAACCGAATCGTTCAAGTTAACCAAGAAACGACCGCTTACATAACCCGGATAAGAAACAGCGTGGTCACATCCCGGATTGATACCGTGTTTTTCTGTAATGCAATAAGTGTAAGCAGGTACGCTGTCCGCTGCTGTCGCAAACAAATACTGCGGCATACGTGCATTGGATTTTGCAACTTTGTCGACATAGAAAGAATAGCTCTTGTCTGCACCTGTGTTCAAGTTTTCATGAGACAGATAGTTCAGAACCGGAGTTTCTTCTTCATACAGATAACCGCCTGTACGATCCACTCCTAATTTCAAGCCTTTTTTCTTTGTTGTTCACCAAATTGCTATAAGCTGTTTCGAGTACGTCGTCACCTTCCAGATTTTGCATACAAAGGACGAGGATCACCTGCCAGTTTGAATACATCAGATGATGTGCTGCACAAGTTGTCAACTTTCGTCAAGAAAGTTGATGCTTCTACTACCAACTTTCCGGCTACGGTATTGACATTGTCCAAAGATCCGGCATTTACATTTGTAGCATTTACCAAAGAGTAATAGTGGTCTTCACCTACATGATTATTATTCTTCAGATAGAACAAAGCCCAAGTCAGACCATCCTTACCAGCCTGGATATCTTTTTCGTCAGCAACTACGTAACGGTGCATATGATCCAAGGCTACATAAGTATGGTCGTTGTCGATTTTGTTTGCGTCTTTAACCTTAACAGCGTAAACAGCTCTCTTCAAAGTCTCAATGCCTGCCAAGCCCGGTTGAGTAGCCTTTTGTGCCGGAGTGTAACCATAATCTGTAGCTTCACCGATCAAGTGCAATTCGAACATAGTCGGATCTTCTTTCAACAAACCTAAGTTCTTGCTATCCGCGCTAATACCCAGATACCATGCAGCTTCGCCGTTTACCAACTGCTGCAATGCATAGACGTTTTCTTTCAATACATCATCAGAAATCACTTCATAACCAAAAGTTGTCTCCGGATCTACGGCTGTGAAAGTCAAAGTATCGTGACATGCGAACTTCTTTCCCCACCGATGAGTATCAGTACCTTCATTCCACATTCCATCATAATACTTATGATTGATGAAATAGTACTTATCCTGTCCATTGGCATCCTTGCCGGCAGAATACAACTGGCCTACGAAACCTTCGATACCATACTCACGGTTGGTAATCTTGACTAAAGCAGCTTCGTTCGTATTTATATCGTTTTCATACACATCACAATTCAGTTCTTCAACAACCCACTGAGTGGCAGGCATATGAGTAAAGTCCTGATTAGCATCTTTAACATCATAAACCAAATGGCCAGCCATATCGGCTACGATATAAGAACCGTTATGACGCTTTTCCGTATAAGTAGGATCGTTCTGAACATTTGTAGACAATTGTATGAAATACAGGCCGGATTTGACAGTCGTACGTACCAACGGAGTACGGAAGTTGTCAAAGCTAATCTTTACACCCATGTTTGCCAAATACTCAACAGTTCCTTCTTTTCCTGTATGATTCAGACAATAATTAGTCACATAAGCAGGGTTTCCAACCTTCGAACTTTTCGAGCAACCAAATTCTTCCTTGCACAAAGTTGCATATTTCGTCTGGGCGGCTTCTATGTTAGAAGGTACTGAAACTGTCAGGATTTCGCTTGCATCAGGAGAACCCGATCCATTGTTGATGGCACCTAAAGCGACCGGAACACCGGCAGCCTTGTTAAACAAGACATTGCCCCAAGCGCCATTATCATAAGCGATACCCGCATTTACCGTATTGAAGTAATCTGTCATCAGGACAGCATCACCTCCTTTCTTTACCAAGTCACTTGCCAAATATTCGATCGATTCACTTTCTTTTACAGAAGCATTCAACGGTTCGATCACCAAACTGTCGTTTGTAGGATAATAAGTGAACTTGAAATGATAACGAGCTTGATGAGCATCCAGATTGCCAATGTTACCACCTAACTCGTTCGGATCAACATCCACCAACGCCGTCGGATTTGTCTTACTATTCAGCTTCTGGTAATCGGCATCCTTCAACAGCAAACCTCCATACAGACCGGGAGCTGTCGGTTTTTCAAAACGATCAGGAGACACCATCAGGTATTTACCGGTCTTCACGTTTTGAAGAAGGATATTGTAACCGGAATAAGCTTCATTAGTGTTTGCCTTCCAACCGTCACGATCCAATTGACCATAAGGACTTGCAACAGCCTTGTAAGTTTCAGTCAGCGGATTTTCACCTAATGTCTTGCTGAACTTGAAATTCACTTTCGTTCCTCCTAACGTAGTATTTTCGGAAGTATTGCCCAAAGCGATATCAGTAAAATTCTTATAAGAACCGTCAGCATCGATCATCGAATTGACTTCAGCCGCATCCAAAACCTTTGCTCCGGCAATGATCGGGCGGACAGCAAGCAGCCCTGTAATGCTTTTTGCTTCGTCTTCGGCCTTTACCGCACTCTCCTTTACCAAAACGACTTCATTGCGCTGGTTCAAAGCCATAGCCATTACAGAATCTTTGCCATGGAAAAAAGAAAAGACTGTTTTCCGGGGAAAATCGTTCGTTTGGGCTTTGTGAGTGTACCATCTCCAATTATCCGTACAACCGTTCAGGACAGTAGCATCTACGCTTTTAACAGCCACTGTTGCATTTAAATTTCCGTTCAGGTCCAATGCATTGAACTCATCGAAAGTCAGTTTATAGCCTGTTTCCATGTTTTCATAAGCGAACAGGTCTCGAGAGTTCACGTTGTCTCTAACCGTTGTGATCTTCCATAAAGAATGAGTCAATGCTGCATCTTCGATTTTTTTTACGGTCAAAGTCAAGTTTCCGGTAGTGTAATCACGTTCCATTGTCAAGACCGTCATGTTTGCACCAACGCCATCTACACGACCATTTTCGTTTTTGCCATCTCCTTCTTCAGAGACAACAAGCTGGTACCATTTAGTGTCATCAATAGAGTTTACCCCATTACAATGGTAGGAAGAAACAGCACTCTTCACAAGATCCGTGCGATACGGCACTTCTCCATTCGAAGTGTGATGAGTCATGGCTCCTACAGGAAGCGTACCGGCTAAAAACAAGCCGGCTACAAGAGTAGAAAACTTTTTGTTCATAATCATTT
>ENA-OQCB01000244-OQCB01000244.1-human-gut-metagenome-genome-assembly--contig:-NODE-244-length-26299-cov-3.794704_pt1 | contig 26299 bp, 40 predicted proteins | sample MGYA00242493_ERZ504568 | MGnify/ENA primary metagenome ERZ504568 (study PRJEB26092, sample SAMD00036229) | human gut metagenome | host: Homo sapiens | study: EMG produced TPA metagenomics assembly of...
GATTAAAGAAGCTGTTGAAAAATGTTCGAAGGAACAAAAGTAAAAAGCGTTAACACAATGAACTTAGACGGAAAAACAAAAAGACGCGGTATGACTTTTGGTAAAACAGCAAAAACAAAAAAAGCTATTGTTACATTAACAGAAGATAGTAAAGATATTGAAATCTTCGAGGGGTTATAAGATTTGGCGAAACAGAGCCGAAGGCGATAGATGAGCCTTAGTCGGACCCCGTTCACGAACCTTAATGAGGCTGAGCGTGAGCGAAAGCCGAATTTAGTTGAGTGAACAAACCCGTTAAATATAGAAACTGAGCAGTCGAGAAAAAATAATCCGATATTTGGCTGCGGCAAAGAAACACCAGGATGAGTTGAAACTGGTGGATTATGAAAGGAGAGCTAGTAATGGGAATTAAAACATATAGCCCATATACACCTTCCAGAAGACACATGACAGGTTCTGATTTCTCTGAAATCACAACTTCTACACCGGAGAAATCTCTGGTAGTGTCCTTAAAGAAAAATGCTGGACGTAATAATCAGGGTAAAATCACAGTTAGACACCGCGGAGGCGGAAGCAGAAGAAAATATAGAATTATCGACTTCAAGAGAAGAAAAGATGATGTACCTGCAATCGTTAAAACAATCGAATACGATCCAAACAGAACAGCTAACATCGCTTTAATCGCTTATGCTGATGGTGAAAAAGCATACATCTTAGCTCCTGAAGGATTAAAAGTTGGTATGAAAGTTATGAATGGTGCTAACGCAGAAGTTAGAACAGGTAACTGCTTACCATTATCTGAAATTCCAGTTGGTACTATGGTACACAACGTTGAACTGTATCCAGGAAAAGGCGGACAGTTAGTTCGTTCCGCTGGTAACGGAGCACAGTTAATGGCAAAAGAAGGTAAATATGCAACACTTCGTCTGCCATCTGGTGAAATGAGAATGGTTCCATTAAACTGCCGCGCTTCTATCGGCGTTGTAGGAAATGGCGAGCACAGCCTTATCAACATTGGTAAAGCAGGACGTAAACGTCACATGGGTATCAGACCTACAGTTCGTGGTTCTGTTATGAACCCGAATGACCATCCACACGGTGGTGGTGAAGGTAAGACTGGTATCGGACGCCCAGGTCCATGTACACCATGGGGCAAACCGGCTCTTGGCTTGAAGACAAGAAAGAAAAGAAACAGTCTAACAAGTTAATCGTAAGAAGACGAGATGGTAAAACATTAGCTAAATAGTAGGAGGTAAGACAATGGCTCGTTCATTAAAAAAAGGACCGTTCGCAGATGAAAGCTTACTGAAAAAAGTAGATGCTATGAATGCTGCTGGAGATAAGACAGTTATTAAAACATGGTCACGTCGTTCCACAATTTTCCCTTCTTTCGTTGGACACACAATCGCTGTTCATGATGGAAGAAAACATGTGCCAGTATATGTAACAGAAGATATGGTTGGTCACAAACTCGGTGAGTTCGTAGCAACAAGAACATACAGAGGACACGGAAAAGACGAGAAAAAATCAGGTGTTCGCTAATATTTGAAAGGAGGCTTTTATCATGGCAAAAGGACATAGAAGTCAGATTAAAAGAGCAAGAAATGCTAATAAAGATACAAGACCGTCTGCAAAATTATCCTACGCAAGAATGTCCGTACAGAAAGCTTGCTATGTACTGGATGTAATTCGTGGTAAAGATGTTCAGACAGCACTGGGTATCTTAACATATAACCCAAGATACGCTTCCAGCGTAATCAAAAAATTATTAGAATCAGCAATCGCAAACGCTGAAAATAACAATGGTATGAATCCGGAAAATCTTTACATTGCAGAGTGCTACGCTAACAAAGCACCTACAATGAAGAGAATTAAACCAAGAGCTCAGGGTAGAGCTTACAGAATTGAAAAGAGAAACTGCCATATCACTGTTGTGTTGGATGAAAGATAAGGAGGACTATCATGGGACAGAAAGTTAACCCACACGGACTCAGAGTCGGAGTTATCAAAGACTGGGATTCCAAATGGTATGCTGAAGGCGATTTCGCTGATAACTTAGTAGAAGACTACAACATCAGAACATACCTGAAAAAGAAATTATACAGTGCAGGTGTTTCCAAGATTGAAATCGAAAGAGCATCTGACAGAGTGAAAATCATTATCTACACTGCTAAACCAGGTGTTGTAATTGGTAAAGGCGGAGCAGAAATTGAAAAAGTTAAAGTTGAATTACAGAAATTCACAGATAAAAAATTAGTTGTTGATATTAAAGAAGTAAAAAGACCAGATAAAGATGCTCAGTTAGTAGCTGAAAATATTGCATTACAGTTAGAAAACCGTATTTCTTTCCGTCGTGCTATGAAATCTACAATGTCCAGAACAATGAAAGCTGGTGCTAAAGGTATCAAAACAGCTGTATCCGGACGTCTTGGTGGTGCTGATATGGCTCGTACAGAGTTCTACAGCGAAGGTACTATTCCACTTCAGACATTAAGAGCAGATATCGACTATGGTTTCGCTGAAGCAGATACAACTTACGGCAAAGTTGGCGTAAAAGCATGGATCTACAATGGCGAAGTACTTCCAACAAAAGGAACTAAGGAAGGGAGCGATAAATAATTATGTTAATGCCAAAAAGAGTTAAACGTCGTAAACAATTCCGCGGATCCATGAAAGGAAAAGCATTAAGAGGAAATAAAATCAACTACGGTGAATTCGGTTTAGTAGCAACTGAACCATGCTGGATTCGTTCTAATCAGATCGAAGCAGCCCGTGTTGCCATGACTCGTTATATCAAACGTGGTGGTAAAGTATGGATTAAGATTTTCCCAGATAAACCAGTAACAGCAAAACCAGCAGAAACACGTATGGGTTCCGGTAAAGGTGCCTTAGAATACTGGGTAGCAGTTGTAAAGCCAGGCAGAGTAATGTTTGAAATCGCAGGTGTGCCGGAAGAGACAGCACGCGAAGCGCTGCGTCTTGCTATGCACAAGTTACCATGTAAATGTAAAATCGTTTCTCGTGCAGACTTAGAAGGCGGTGATAACAGTGAAAATTAAAAATTATGTAGAAGATTTAAAAACAAAATCAGCTGCAGAATTACAGGAAGAATTAGTAGCTGCTAAAAAGGAACTCTTCAATTTGAGATTTCAGAATGCAACCAATCAATTGGACAATACAAGCAGAATCAAAGAGGTTCGCAAAAATATTGCCAGAATTCAGACACTGATTGCCCAGAACAAGGCAAAAGCAGCAGAGTAATAAGGGAGGCATAACCGTGGAAAGAAATCTTAGAAAAACACGTGTTGGTAAAGTTACAAGCAATAAGATGGATAAAACCATCGTTGTAGCGATTGAAGACCACGTTAAACATCCTCTTTACAAAAAAATTGTGAAGAGAACATATAAATTAAAAGCGCATGATGAAGAAAACACATGCAATATCGGTGACACTGTAAAAGTTATGGAAACAAGACCTCTGTCCAAAGACAAGAGATGGAGACTTGTTGAAGTAGTTGAAAGAGCCAAATAATTCGTAAGGAGGAATCCAAGCATGATTCAACAGGAAAGTAGACTTAGAGTCGCTGACAATACAGGTGCAAAAGAAATCCTCTGCATCCGTGTTATGGGTGGTTCTACGAGAAGATATGCTAACATCGGTGATGTGATCGTTGCTACTGTCAAAGATGCAACACCAGGTGGTGTTGTTAAAAAAGGTGATGTTGTGAAAGCCGTTGTTGTTCGTACTAAAAAAAGGCGCTCGTCGTAAAGACGGATCCTACATCAAATTCGATGAGAACGCTGCAGTCATCATCAAGGATGACAAGACTCCGAGAGGAACCCGTATTTTTGGACCAGTAGCCAGAGAGCTTCGTGAGAAACAGTTTATGAAAATTGTTTCCTTAGCTCCGGAAGTATTATAGGAGGTAAGCCTGATGTTTAAAATTAAAAAAGGTGATACTGTAAAAGTTATCGCTGGTAAAGATAAAGACAAAGAAGGAAAAGTAATCTCTGTTAATCCGAAAAAAGGCGCTGTTCTGGTTGAAGGCGTAAACATGATCACAAAACATACAAAACCATCCATGGCTAATCAGCAGGGCGGTATTGTAAATAAAGAAGCTTGGATTGATGCCTCTAACGTAATGGTTATGCATGAAGGAAAAGCTACCAGAGTAGGCTTTAAAGTTGAAGATGGTAAAAAAGTGCGTGTTGCTAAAACTACAGGCAAAGTAATCGATTAATAAGAGAGGAGGCCATTTAAAGTGAGCAGACTGAAAGAAATGTACAAAAATGAGATCGTAGATGCTATGATCAAAAAGTTTGGTTATAAGAATATCATGGAAGTGCCGAAACTCGACAAAATCGTTGTTAACATGGGTGTAGGTGAAGCCAAAGATAACGCTAAATTGTTAGACGCAGCCGTAGCTGATATGGAATTAATCACAGGTCAGAAAGCTGTTACAACAAAAGCGAAAAATTCCGTTGCTAACTTCAAAATTCGTGAAGGTATGCCAATCGGTTGTAAAGTAACATTAAGAGGCGAAAAAATGTATGAATTTGCTGATCGTCTCATCAACTTAGCACTGCCTCGAGTACGTGATTTCCGCGGCGTTAATCCAAATGCTTTTGACGGCAGAGGAAACTACGCACTGGGAATCAAAGAGCAGTTAATTTTCCCTGAAGTGGAATACGATAAAGTCGATAAAGTAAGAGGTATGGATATTATTTTCGTAACTACTGCTAAAACAGACGAAGAAGCTCGTGAATTATTGACATTATTTAATATGCCATTTGCAAAGTAAGATAAATTAGGAGGGAAAATTCATGGCTAAGACAGCAATGAAAGTTAAACAGCAGCGCAAACAGAAATTCTCTACAAGAGAATACAGCCGTTGCCGTATCTGTGGACGTCCACATGCTTACTTAAGAAAATACGGTATCTGCCGTGTTTGCTTCCGTGAATTAGCATACAAAGGACAGATTCCAGGAGTTAAAAAAGCAAGCTGGTAGGCCGAAAGCACTTAATGAGCGCAAGCCGTAGGCGCAGCACGAATTTAGTGCGAGGCCGTTCCCGAACTTAGCGAGGCAAGTCCAAAGGACGAAGTCTGAGCTTAGTTGAGGGAACAATAACCCCTTCTTTAGGTGTTGGGAGAGAAACACCTAAAGAATACTTACAGGGGGATTTCAAATAAATAAAAAAATATTATTACATGAAAAGTCTAAATTATAGGAGGAAACTATCATGACAATGAGCGATCCAATCGCAGATATGCTTACAAGAATTCGTAACGCAAATACTGCTAAACACGAATACAGTAGATGTTCCGGCATCTAAAAATGAAACTTGCTATTGCAGACATTCTGTTAAAAGAAGGTTACATTGCAAAAATAATGAGTTCTTGAAAGAATGGAGGCATTCAAAAACAATCCGCAATCACATTAAAAATACGGTGCAGACAAAAATGAAAAAAATCATTACAGGTCTGAAGAGAATTTCTAAACCGGGTCTTCGTATTTATGCTGGAAGCCAGGAAATTCCAAGAGTATTAGGCGGATTAGGAATTGCAATCCTTTCTACAAACCAGGGAGTTATCACAGACAAAGAAGCTAGAAAACTTCACGTAGGCGGAGAAGTTTTAGCATTTGTTTGGTAGACCGAAAGCAACTTAGTGAAAGCAAGCTGTTAAGCGCAGCTTGAACTTAGTGCGAGGTCGTTCACGAACCTTAACGAAGCCGAGCCAAAGGCGAGAGCTGAGTTTAGTTGAGTGAACCTATCCCCATTTCAGAGTCTGACAGACGTCAGAATGTGTCCAAGCGAGTTTTTTATTATGTCCAAACGAGAGGATAATAGGACTTTGTCCTTTATCATATATAAAAAGATACTGAAAACAGAAGGGAACCATAATCGGCCCTTCCGAAAATCTAAGTAAGGAGGAAATTGGTATGTCACGTATCGGAAGACTGCCTGTATCAGTTCCAGCAGGTGTAGAAGTTAAAATTGCTGAGAACAACGTAGTGACTGTAAAAGGTCCTAAAGGAACACTTGAAAAAGCGTTACCTGTTGAAATGTCAATCAAATTAGAAGATGGTCATGTAGTTGTTACAAGACCAAGTGACTTAAAGAAAATGAAAGCTTTACATGGTTTAACAAGAACACTTATCCAGAATATGGTAATCGGTGTTAGCCAGGGATATGAAAAAAACTCTGGAAGTTAACGGTGTAGGTTATAGAGCAGCAAAACAGGGTAAAAAATTAGTTTTAAACCTTGGTTACTCTCATCCGGTAGAAATGGAAGATCCGGAAGGATTAGACTGTAAAGTAGACGGAAACAAAATTGTTGTATCCGGAATTGACAAAGAAAAAGTTGGCCAGTACGCTGCTGAAATCAGAGATAAGAGAAGACCGGAACCATACAAAGGTAAAGGTATTAAATATGCTGATGAAGTTATCAGACGTAAAGTTGGTAAGACTGGTAAGAAATAATTAAGGAGAGTGTAAAAATGGTTAGTAAAGTATCAAGAGCGAAAGTTCGCGCAAAAAAACATAGAAGATTACGTAATCATCTTAGCGGTACATCTGCTACACCACGTTTAGCAGTATTCCGCAGCAATAATCATATGTATGCTCAAATTATTGACGATACAGTTGGAAGAACTCTTGTTTCTGCTTCTACAACACAGAAAGAAGTAAAAGCTGAGTTAGAAAAAACCAATAACGTTGATGCAGCAGCATACTTAGGAACTGTAATTGCAAAAAGAGCAATCGAAGCTGGTATCAAAGAAGTTGTTTTCGACAGAGGCGGCTTCATTTACCACGGAAAAGTTAAAGCATTAGCAGACGCAGCAAGAGAAGCTGGGTTAGAATTCTAATAAGGGAGGAAATGAACACATGAAACGTTCTATCATTGATGCTAGTCAGTTTGAATTAGAAGAAAAAGTAGTGTCAATCAAGCGTGTAACAAAGGTTGTTAAAGGTGGTCGTAACTTCCGTTTCACAGCTTTAGTTGTTGTTGGTGATGGCAACGGACACGTTGGCGCAGGTTTAGGTAAAGCAACTGAAATTCCTGAAGCAATCCGCAAAGGAAAAGAAGATGCTATGAAAAAATTAGTTACAGTAGCAAGAGATGAAAACGGAAGTATTACACATGACTTCATCGGAAAATTCGGAAGCGCAGAAATGCTGCTGAAGAAAGCTCCAGAAGGTACTGGTGTTATCGCCGGAGGTCCAGCTCGTGCGGTTATTGAACTTGCAGGTATTAAGAACATCCGTACAAAATGTATGGGTTCCCGTAACAAACAGAACGTAGTTCTGGCTACAATCGCAGGTTTAAGCCAGTTAAAGACTCCGGAAGAAGTTGCAAAACTTCGTGGAAAATCTGTGGATGAGATTTTTGCATAGGGAGGATTAGAAAATGGCAGATAAATTAAAAATCACTCTGGTGAAATCTACAATCGGTGCTGTTCCGAAACATAAAAAAACAGTAGAAGCTTTAGGTTTAAAGAAACTTAACAAGACAGTTGAAATGCCTGACAATGCTGCAGTTCGCGGTATGATTCAGCAGGTAAGACACTTAGTTAAAGTAGAAGAAATCTAATCAATATAGAAGGAGGTGCCATCATGGATTTATCAAACTTAAAACCAGCTGAAGGTTCCAGACAGAGCGATAACTTCAGACGCGGTCGTGGACATGGTTCAGGTAATGGTAAGACTGCAGGTAAGGGCCACAAAGGTCAGAAAGCACGTTCAGGTGCAAAAAGACCAGGATTTGAAGGTGGTCAGATGCCTTTATATAGAAGACTTCCTAAGAGAGGCTTCAAATGTAGAAATTCTAAAGAAATCATTGCAGTAAACGTTGATATCTTAAACAGATTTGAAGACGGTGCTGATGTTACACCAGCAGCTTTATTAGCTTCTGGAGCAATCTCCAAATTAGGAGACGGAGTTAAACTTCTGGGTAACGGCGAACTTACAAAGAAGCTTAATGTTAAAGTGAACGCTGTAAGCGAAACAGCAAAGGCTAAAATCGAAGCCGCAGGTGGAACAGTAGAGGTGATCTAATGCTCAAGACTCTTAGAAATGCCTTTAAAATTAAGGATGTAAGACGTCGTCTTTTCTATGTGCTTCTGATGTTAGTGGTTGTGCGTATCGGTTCACAGCTTCCTATACCGGGGGTAGATAGTAATTATTTCAAAAATTGGTTTGCGAGCCAGTCCAGTGATGCGTTTAATTTCTTTGACGCATTCACCGGCGGTTCCTTTACAGAAATGTCAATTTTTGCATTGAGCATTACACCGTATATTACATCATCCATTATCATCCAGCTTTTAACCATTGCGTTTAAGACTCTGGAAGATATGCAAAGAGATGGTGAAGAAGGCAGAAAGAAATTAACAGCTATTACACGTTATGTGACAATCGGACTTGCTTTATTCCAGTCTATTGCTATGACAATCGGATTTGGTAATAAAGGTCTCATTCCAGATATAAACTTTTTAAAAGGTGTTGTAGTTGTTTGCTGTCTGACTGCAGGTTCAGCAATGCTTATGTGGATTGGAGAACAAATTACAGAAAAAGGTGTGGGAAATGGTATTTCCATCATTTTGATGATCAATATCGTGTCCAGAATTCCAAGTGATTTGGTAACTCTTTTTGAACAGTTTGTTAAAGGTAAAACAATCGCAAAAGGTGCTTTAGCGGCACTCATTATTGCAGCGGTAATTCTCGTTGTAGTAGTACTGGTTTTAATCTTAAACGGTGGTGTAAGAAAAATTCCGGTACAGTATTCCAAAAAGATGGTAGGAAGAAAAGTTATGGGCGGTCAGTCCAGCTCCATTCCTTTAAAAGTAAACACAGCAGGTGTTATTCCTATTATCTTTGCTTCCTCTTTAATGTCTTTCCCGGTTATTATTATGACTTTAATGGGTAAAACAGGAGGAGATGGTATTGGAGGACATATTTTAAAAGCCCTCACTTCCAATAATTGGTTTAATCCAAGCGAGCCAGTATACTCTATCGGTTTGGTAGTGTATATTCTGTTAGTTATTTTCTTTGCTTATTTCTATACATCTATTACTTTTAATCCTATGGAAGTAGCAGATAATATGAAAAAGCAGGGTGGATTTATTCCGGGTATCAGACCTGGTAAACCAACACAGGAATACCTTGAGCAAATCTTAAGTTACCTGATTTTCATCGGTGCAACAGGTCTGGTAATTGTAGCTGTTATTCCATTCTTTTTTAATGGGGTATTCGGTGCCAATGTTTCTTTTGGCGGAACATCTTTAATCATTGTGGTTGGTGTTGTGCTGGAAACATTAAAACAGATTGAGTCCCGTATGTTAGTTCGTAACTACAAAGGATTTTTAAGCGAATAAAGTAGATCGTATTTTATGACCGTCGCAGGGAGAGCAGAAGTTTTCTGTTGTTGCGGCGGTCTTTTAAAATAACATATTTATATATGGCGGAAAGTTCTTCTATGGTGTATGATTATAGATGTATAATCTATGGAAGAAGCATTTGCTTATATTCAGAAAGGGGAAAATAATATGAAAATTATCATGTTAGGTGCACCTGGAGCAGGAAAAGGTACACAGGCGAAAAAAATTGCAGAAAAATATGGAATACCTCATATTTCCACAGGGGATATTTTCAGAGCAAACATTAAAAATGGTACAGAACTTGGAAAAAAAGCAAAAACTTATATGGATCAGGGACTTTTAGTGCCAGACGAATTAACCGTTGACCTGGTAATCGACCGCGTTGCAAAAGAAGATTGTAAAAACGGATATATTCTGGATGGTTTCCCAAGAACAATTCCTCAGGCTGAAAGCCTTGATGTAGCGCTTTCAAAAATGGGAGAAAAAATTGATTATGCAATTAATGTAGAAGTTCCGGATGAAAATATTGTAAAACGTATGTCAGGAAGACGTGCATGTTTAGGCTGCGGAGCTACATACCATGTAGAATTTAATGCACCTAAGACTGAAGGTGTATGTGATGCATGTGGAGAAAAGCTGGTATTAAGAGATGATGATAAAGAAGAAACTGTTTTAAAACGCCTTGGTGTTTATCATGATCAGACACAGCCTCTCATTGACTACTATGCAAAAGCAGGTGTTATGAAAGAAGTAGATGGTACAGTTGATTTGGAAGATGTTTTCCAAGCAATTGTAGATGTATTAGGAGAGTAAAAATGTCAGTAACAATTAAAACTGCCAGAGAAATTGAACTAATGAGAGAGTCAGGAAAACTTCTGGAAAAAGTGCATGATGAGCTTGGAGCATTTATTAAACCGGGAATTAGTACTCTGGATATAGACCGGTTAGGAGAAAAGCTTATCAGAAGTCTTGGCGGTATTCCTAATTTTCTTAACTATAATGGTTACCCGGCATCTATTTGTGTATCTGTAAATGATGAAGTGGTACATGGTATTCCAAATAAACACAGAATTCTTCAGGACGGCGATATTGTCAGTCTTGATGCAGGTTTGATTTATAACGGATATCATTCTGATGCAGCACGTACTTATGCAGTAGGTACGATTTCACCGGAGGCGCAGAAGCTTATTGACGTAACAAAGCAGAGCTTTTTTGAAGGAATAAAATATGCAAAAGCAGGCAATCATTTACATGATATTTCTGCTGCAATCGGCGGATACGCTCAGAAATTCGGCTATGGAGTGGTACGTGATTTAGTAGGCCATGGTATCGGAACTCATTTGCATGAAGACCCGCAAATTCCTAACTTTCCTCAGAGACGCAGAGGAATAAGACTGGTTCCAGGTATGACATTGGCTATTGAGCCTATGATTAACATGGGACGTGCAGATGTGGAATGGTTGGATGATGACTGGACTGTTGTCACACAGGACGGTTCTTTATCTGCACATTATGAGAATACAATTCTTATTACAGACGGCGAGCCGGAAATTCTCACCCTGAGTAAATAGCAGGAGGTTTTATGAGAGAATTTGTAAAAGGTATGCTTGCCAGATCAAAAGCAGGGCATGATACCGGAAAATTATATGTGGTAATGGACGCAGACACAGAGTATGTTTATCTGGCAGACGGAGTACATCGAACTGTGGACAACACCAAAAAGAAAAAGAGAAAGCACATTCAGATTATCTATAAAATTCCTGCTCTTCTTCAGGAGCTTATGGAAGAAGGAAAAGAAGTGCAGAACGAACATATAAAAAAGGCCATTAAAGATTATGAAAATTATGAACTGGAGGTTTAATTTATGTCAAAGGCAGATGTTATTGAAGTAGAAGGAACAGTGTTGGAAAAATTACCTAACGCTATGTTTAAAGTAGAGCTGGAAAACAAACATGTGATTTTTAGCTCATATCAGCGGAAAATTAAGAATGAATTTCATTCGTATTCTTCCGGGAGATAAAGTTACAATTGAGATGTCACCTTATGATTTTAAGTAAGGGAAGAATTATCTGGAGAGATAAATAAGAAATTTAATTATAAAGGAACCGATATAGGAAACTCTGAGAATAGCCTGTATCGGTTCTTTTTGGATTTTGGCAGAAGTTAGAAAAATTTAAAAAAAGTGCTTGCAATCTTGTTACATAGGTGCTATTATATAAAGCGTACTTTTATGCTCAGAAAGGAGGAAGAACAGTGAAAGTTAGATCATCTGTAAAACCAATTTGCGAAAAGTGCAAGGTTATTAAAAGAAAGGGAAGCATCAGAATTATCTGTGAAAACCCAAAACACAAACAGCGTCAGGGCTAATTTCAAATATAAATGAAATATAAGACGATTAGTTTGTGAAAATTTTAGTGCGGCTGCAGTATGAACCGCTAGGGTGCGTTGTTCGTACTGATTAAATATAGTAATATTATCACGTTAACTGTTTTACCGAGAACAGGATAAAATATTGCTTAATACCGGTGTCCGCCAAATACCGGAAAGGCTGCGTAAAATCTATAATTATTTGCGGCTGGATGTATAGAACCCCGTCAGTTTTATATATCTCAATTAGGAACAATATTAACAGAAAAATGGAGGAACAAATACATGGCTCGTATAGCTGGTGTAGACTTACCAAGAGAAAAACGTGTTGAAATCGGATTGACTTATATCTACGGAATTGGTAGAGTAACTTCAAACCGTATTCTTGAAAAGGCAGGCGTAAATCCTGACACTCGTGTCAGAGACGTTACAGACGAAGAAGTAGGAAAAATCCGTGATGCTATCGAAGAATTACAGATTCCGGTAGAAGGTGATTTAAGAAGAGAAATCGCTTTAAACATCAAGAGACTTCAGGAAATCGGATGTTATAGAGGTATCCGTCATCGTAAAGGACTTCCTGTTCGTGGTCAGAAGACTAAAACAAATGCAAGAACAAGAAAAGGTCCTAAGAGAACTGTTGCTAACAAGAAAAAATAATAAGTGACAGCTTAAATTAAGAGAATTACTATTAAGTTTGAATATTAGAGAAAGTAGGTTAGTTTAAAAATGGCTAAAGTTACAAAAAAAGTGACAAAAAAGCGTGTTAAGAAAAACGTTGAACGCGGACAGGCACATATCCAGTCTTCTTTCAATAACACAATCGTTACATTGACAGATGCTGAAGGTAATGCTTTATCATGGGCAAGTGCCGGTGGTCTGGGATTTAAAGGTTCAAGGAAATCTACTCCGTATGCAGCTCAGATGGCTGCAGAAACAGCAGCAAAAGCAGCTGTTATTCATGGTCTGAAGACTGTTGACGTTTTTGTAAAAGGACCTGGTTCAGGTAGAGAAGCAGCAATCCGTGCATTGGCAGCTTGTGGTATTGAAGTTACAAGTATTAAAGATGTAACACCAGTTCCACACAACGGTTGTCGTCCACCAAAACGTAGAAGAGTCTAATTAGGAGGTCAAAGAATCATGGCAGTAAATAGAGTACCAGTTCTGAAAAGATGTAGATCATTAGGTCTTGATCCTGTATATTTAGGAATTGACAAAAAATCTACTAGACAGTTAAAAAGAGCAAATAGAAAAATGTCTGAATACGGACTTCAGTTAAGAGAAAAACAGAAAGCTAAATTTATCTACGGCGTTCTGGAAAAACCTTTCCGTAACTACTACAAAAAAGCAGACCAGAAACCAGGACAGACAGGTGAAACCTGATGATCATGCTGGAAACACGTCTGGACAATGTAATTTTCCGTATGGGACTTGCTAGAACAAGAAAAGAAGCAAGACAGATTGTTGACCACAAACATGTAATGGTTAATGGAAAACAGGTTAACATCCATCTTACTTAGTAAAAGCTGGCGATGTTATCGAAATCAAAGAAAAATGCAAAGGTTCTCAGAGATATAAAGATATCCTTGAAGTAACAGGCGGACGTTTAGTTCCAGCTTGGTTAGATATCGATCAGGAAGCTTTAAAGGGTGAAGTAAAAGCACTTCCTACAAGAGAAGAAATCGACGTACCAGTTGATGAAATGTTAATCGTCGAGTTATATTCTAAAATAATTAAAAAGTGAAAATTGTGCACGTAGACAAGGAGGGGCTTTGCATGTTCGAGTTTTAACAAACCCAAAATCAAATCACAGAAATGTCTGATGATAAGAGATATGGGAAATTCGTGGTAGAACCTCTGGAAAGAGGATATGGTATTACTTTAGGTAACTCTTTGAGAAGAATTATGCTGTCTTCTTTACCGGGTGCTGCAGTAAGCCAAGTGAAAATTGACGGTGTTCTTCACGAATTCAGTTCTATTCCAGGTGTAAAGGAAGATGTTACAGAGATTATCATGAACCTGAAAAATCTGGCAATTAAGAACGTGAGTGACAGCAATGAACCAAAAACTGCATATATTGAGTTTGAAGGTGAAGGTGTTGTGACTGGTGCTGATATTCAGGTGGACCAGGATTTAGAAATTTTAAATCCTGACTTAGTAATTGCTACTTTAAATGGTGGTGCAGACTGCAAATTCAATGCAGAGCTGACAATTACAAAAGGACGTGGATATGTAAGTGCAGACAAAGGAAAAACAGATGACATGCCAATTGGCATGATTGCAGTAGATTCAATCTATACACCGGTTGAACGTGTAAACATGGCCGTTGAAAATACCCGTGTAGGTCAGGTTACAGATTATGATAAACTGACATTGGATATTTACACAAACGGAACACTGGATGCAGACGAGGCAGTAAGTCTGGCTGCTAAGGTACTGAGCGAGCATTTAAGCCTCTTTATTGATCTTTCTGAAAGTGCAAAGACTGCAGAAGTCATGATTGAGAAAGAAGACAATGAAAAAGAAAAAGTTCTGGAAATGAATATTGATGAATTAGAATTATCTGTTCGTTCCTACAACTGCTTAAAACGTGCTGGTATCAATACAGTGGAAGAACTTTGCAACCGTACTTCTGAAGATATGATGAAGGTTCGTAATCTGGGACGTAAATCTTTAGAAGAAGTTTTAGCAAAATTAAAAGAATTAGGCTTACAGTTAAATCCAAGCGAGGAGTAAGCCTCTGATACAAATTTATGGAAGAAAAGCAATACGTCAGTAAGTCCGAAGAAGCATGGCGTATTGTTCCACAAATGGAGGAAATCTAAAATGGCAAAATATAGAAAATTAGGCAGAACTGCTGACCAGAGAAAAGCTTTACTTAGAAATCAGGTAACAAACTTATTATACCATGGAAGAATTGTTACAACTGAAACAAAAGCAAAAGAAGTTCGTAAAATTGCTGATGGTTTAATCGCTATGGCAGTTCGTGAAAAAGACAACTTCGAAACAGTAACAATCACAGCAAAAGTTGCTCGTAAAGATGCTGAAGGCAAAAGAGTAAAAGAAGTTGTAGATGGTAAAAAAGTTACTGTATACGATGAAGTACAGAAAGAAATCAAGAAGGATGCTCCTTCCAGATTACATGCCAGAAGACAGATGTTAAAAGTTCTTTACCCAGTAAAAGAAGTTCCAACAGCTGCAGCTGGTAAAAAGAAAAACACAAAAGAAGTTGATTTAACAGAAAAATTATTTACAGAAATCGCACCAAAATATGCAGATCGTAACGGTGGTTACACAAGAATTATCAAAATTGGACCACGTAAAGGTGATGCAGCGATGGAAGTAGTTCTGGAATTAGTATAATAACAGAAAACAGGCTGAGATGCAGAGATTGCGTCTCAGCCGTTCTTTATTTAAAATAGGAGGACTGTCGTATGGGAAAAAAAATGCTTTTTATATTTAATCCAAGGTCCGGAAAGGGCAGCATTAAAAACCGACTGATGGATATTCTGGATATTTTTGTAAAGGGTGGATATGAAATTACGGTTCATCCTACACAAGCCTATATGGACGGACTAAAGGTAACAAAAAGAAAAGCGGGAGATTACGATATTGTAGTTGCAAGCGGCGGTGATGGAACCCTTGATGAAGTAGTTACCGGTATGCTTATAGGAGGACATCAAATTCCTATCGGTTATATTCCGGCAGGAAGCACCAATGATTTTGCAAACAGTCTGCACATATCCAAAAATATGTTGCAGGCGGCAACAGATATTGTGGAAGGAGTGCCGCATGCTTTTGACGTAGGTGGATTTAACGAAGATTATTTTGTGTATATTGCGGCTTTCGGGCTGTTTACAGACGTATCCTATGAGACAAATCAGGATATGAAAAATATACTGGGACATGCAGCCTACATATTAGAAGGAACACAGAGGCTTTTTAATATTAAATCTTACAACCTTCGTGTGAAAAGCGATGACGGAGAGCTTTCAGGAGAATTTATTTTCGGTATGATCAGTAATTCCACTTCCGTAGGCGGATTTAAGCGTCTCACAGGACCGGACGTTATGCTGGATGATGGTGTTTTTGAGGTGATGTTTATCCGAAGACCAAAGAACATTTTGGAATTAAATGAAATTATCGCATCTTTAGTGGGAACAAATGACTCAAAAATGATTGAAGTCTTTAAGACCACAGGGCTTACCATTGAATGTGAAGAAGAAATTTCATGGACACTTGACGGAGAGTTTGGAGGACTTCATAAAAACGTGACAATTAAAAATCTGAAACATGTCGTTCAGATTATGCTGGCAAAAAACGACCAAGTGCCTTTAATTAACCCTCCGGAGTAAGAGAAACCTTGTTGCTGATTTTGTCATATAATATTAAAACAGACAAAACAGGTGAGCAACAGGAATGGCAACGATAATAAAAGAAATATTGTTGATTTTTGTACTGACCACAGACTCTTTTGTGGTCAGTTTTGCTTATGGTATGAGAAAAGTAAAGATGCCCTTTAAAATTGTGGCGGGAATGAATATCATTATGAGTGGCCTATTGGGAATTTCTCTCCTTACGGGAAGCTTTCTTTCTGATTTTCTTCCAAAGGATGTGACTACTTGTCTGGGGGCAATTCTTCTTATCGGCATCGGTTTATACCGAATTTTAAGTTTTTTCTTTCAGAAAGAAGAAAACAAGGAAATTTATCAGGAACTTACAGCAGCAGAAGGCTTTACGCTGGCATTTTTACTTTCTTTGGACAGTCTTGCAGTGGGAGTGGGCACAGGCTTAGTACAGTCAGGGCAGCTTTTCTTAGCTGCGGGAACTTTTATATGCGGAATTCTTATGATGGAGCTGGGTTGGAGGCTGGGCTGCGTATTCCGTAACACCACACAAAAAGATTTGTCATGGGTGAGCGGGGTATGTCTTTTGCTTTTGGCAATGAGCTTTTTGTGGAAAAGATAAAAAATACTTGCAATATGACGGCTTTTGCGGTATCTTAAAAGCAGTTTTACGACTAAAATGGATTGGGGAGCAGTTAGATTGCAATGAGAGGAAGGAACGAAAGAATGAGCGAGTATATCGATGTATCAGAAATTTTTGGTGAGGACGTTTTTAATGATGTAGTGATGCAGCAGCGTCTTCCTAAGAAAGTATATAAAGATTTGAAGCAGACAATTCTCGAAGGAGAAGAATTATCTCTGGAAATGGCTGACGTCATTGCCCATGAGATGAAGGAATGGGCGATTGAAAAAGGTGCAACCCATTATACACACTGGTTTCAGCCGCTTACAGGAGTAACTGCCGAGAAACATGACTCATTTATTACAGCGCCCCTTCCAAACGGAAAGGTATTGATGAGCTTTTCCGGAAAAGAGTTGATAAAGGGAGAGCCGGACGCATCTTCTTTTCCGTCAGGAGGACTGCGTGCTACTTTTGAAGCACGAGGCTATACAGCATGGGACTGTACTTCTCCGGCTTTTGTGCGTCATGATGCGGCAGGAGCTACCTTATGTATTCCTACGGCATTTTGCTCTTATACAGGGGAAGCGCTGGATCAGAAGACACCGTTGCTGCGTTCCATGCAGGCAATCAATACACAGGCTCTTCGCTTAATCCGTTTGTTCGGCGATACGACTTCTAAGAAGGTTACGCCTTCCGTGGGTGCGGAACAGGAATATTTCTTAGTAAGTGATGAAAAATTCAGACAGAGAAAAGATTTGGTTTTTACAGGACGTACCTTATTCGGCGCTATGCCGCCAAAGGGACAGGAGCTGGATGACCATTATTTAGGCGCTATTCGTCAGAAGGTTTCTGCATATATGAAGCATGTCAATGAAGAGCTTTGGAGACTTGGAGTAACTTCTAAGACACAGCACAATGAAGCAGCTCCGGCACAGCATGAGTTAGCTCCGATTTATGCAGAGGCAAATGTGGAGGTTGACCATAATCAGATTGTTATGCAGACCTTAAAAAGAGTGGCTTCCCAGCACGGAATGAAGTGTCTTCTCCACGAAAAGCCTTTTGCAGGGGTAAATGGCTCAGGAAAGCACAACAACTGGTCTCTTACCACAGATACAGGTCATAATCTGTTAGAACCGGGAATTACACCTCATGACAATATTCAGTTCCTTCTTGTACTTAGCTGTATTTTGAAGGCAGTAGATGAGCATGCGGCTCTTTTAAGAGAGTCAGCGGCAGATGTGGGAAATGACCATCGTTTAGGAGCAAATGAAGCGCCGCCGGCAATTATTTCCGTATTTCTGGGAGACCAGCTTACCGATGTTATGAACCAGTTAATCACTACGGGTATGGCAAATCACAGTATCGGAATGGAAAAGCTGGAAACAGGTGTAAAGGCAATTCCTGAATTTATGCGTGACACAACGGACAGAAACAGAACCTCACCATTTGCTTTTACAGGAAATAAATTTGAATTCCGTATGGTGGGCTCCAGAGACTCTATTGCACCGGCGAATGTGGTGTTGAATACCATTGTAGCTCAGGCATTTAAAGAAGCCTGTGATGTTCTGGAAAGCGCAGAGGACTTTGACGTAGCGGTTCATGATTTAATGAAAAAGAACTTTACAGAGCATCAGCGCATTGTGTTTAACGGAAACGGCTATTCACAGGAATGGGTAGAGGAAGCCGAAAAGAGAGGACTTCCAAACCTCAGCTGTATGGTAGAGACCATCGAAACACTTACCAGCGAAAAGACCATAGAGCTTTTTGAAGAATTCGGTGTCTTTACAAAAGCAGAATTAGAGTCAAGAAAAGAAATCAAATATGAAGCTTATGCAAAAGCAATTAACATTGAAGCAAGAACCATGCTGGATATTGCCGGAAAGCAGATTATTCCTACGGTGATTAAGTATACAAAACAGCTTGCAGACTCCATTAATGCAATAGTTGCAGCAGGGATTTTAGAGGTGGAGGTACAGACTGATTTATTAAGCGAAACATCTGCACTTTTAAAAGAAACAAAAAATGCCTTAAATCATCTGAAAGAGGTAACAGAGTCAGCAGCGGCTATGGAGGACGGAAAAGAGAAAGCGTTCTATTATCGCCAGCAGGTAATTCCGGCTATGGAGGCATTGAGAAAACCGGTAGATGAGCTGGAAATGATTGTGGATAAAGAGATTTGGCCAATGCCGTCTTATGGTGATTTATTATTTGAAGTATAAAGGATAAGGGAGTTATTTCTACTAAGTGCGTATCGAGAACATTGATATATTTTACGCTTAGTGTAATAACTTCCTTTTATATATGTGGAAGGTTTGGGATTTCTCCGGCAAATGCAGGGGGAGATTGAGAGAGAAACGTAATGATTGAATAAGGAAAGATAGAAAGAGGAATTAGTGTATGAAGGAATTGGAGTTTTTAAGGGAACAGCAGGTGGATAAGGGACTGATAGAAGGTGTGGAGGAGTTTCGCTGTAAGTATTCTGTGGAGGACGGTGAGCTGGGCAGAGTAAGCTGTCCTGATATGTATTTTTACGGCAGGGAAGTGCTGGAAATGGGAATTGCAGCTCTTCTTCAGGGAGAAAATCTGCTGCTTACAGGAGCAAAGGCAACGGGAAAGAATGTTTTGGCAGAAAATCTGGCATGGATTTTCGGACGCCCTGTTTATAATGTTTCTTTTCATGTGAATACGGACAGCGGTGATTTAATCGGTACAGATACTTTCGTCAACAATGAAGTGCAGCTTCGCAAAGGAAGTATTTACCGTTGCGCTCAGTATGGCGGCTTTGGAATTTTAGATGAAATCAACATGGCAAAGAATGATGCCGTATCAGTACTTCATGCGTCTTTAGATTATAGAAGAAGCATTGATGTTCCGGGATATGATAAAATTGATATGCACGAAGCAGCCAGATTTATCGGGACCATGAACTACGGTTATGCAGGCACAAAAGAGTTAAACGAAGCTCTTGTTTCCCGTTTTATGGTAATTGATATGCCGCCGCAGGATGAGGAGACGCTGGATTATATCTTATCTTCTAAATTTCCCGCATTAAAGGAAAATGCAAAGAAACAGTGGATTGGACTTTTCATGGATTTACAGTTAAAGGCACAAAACGGTGAAATCAGCACCAAGGCTCTGGATCTTCGAGGCATTTTAGGCGCGTTAAAGACGATACAGAGAGGCTTAAAGCCAAGGCTTGCGGTACAGATTGGCGTGGTAAATAAGTGCTTTGATATTTTTGAAAAAGAAATTGTACAGGATGTTGTGCTTACCAGAATTCCTGATACATGGACGCCGCAGGATGTGTTTGAGAAGTAGAGGTTATTATGGAAGAATTTGAACTGGAAAACAGAATAAAAAATCTGATGTGGACGGTCAGCGGTGATTATTCTCTGGAATTTAAGCCTGATTTAGCGGCTTTTGCAAAATCTAAATATGTTGCGCTGTATGATGGAATTAAGCAGGGCGCTTTTGCACGATATTTTAACAGGGAGGAATATTCGCTTTATCTGGTGAAAAAGATTTACCTTCATGCAATGGAAGCGCCGCTTATGGATTTGGCACAGCTTTGCATTGAATTTGCGGTTTCCGGGAAGATTATAGCAGAGAGGGAAGGTGTTTCCAATATCCGAAGACGTGCCTGTGAGGACATTCTGGATATGGATTTTCATAAATTAACGGGAAATCCGGCAGGAAAGCTGAAAATAGCTCTGTTTCGTGAAATTTTAAACGGAAAGGGAGCGGCAGAAGCAAGACAGCGTCACTTTATGGACATGGTACAGGAGCTTTCCGAGGCACAGGATACCATGGAGCTTATTCAGACAACGGACAAGCTGTACAATGAGCTGATTGACTCCTATTTTGAGCGTAATCAGGGAGATTTAGAAAAAGTTCTGTCTGTAACCTTGGAGGAACTGGCAGAATTTTCGTGGGAAGACTTTCTGGAAGAAGAGGCGTTGGAAAGCACACTGGAAACCTATCTGGATAAGGTTACGGAAAATATGACAAACCTGGATACCAGAGAGACAGAAACAAAAGAGGAGCAGGAGAAAAATACAGAGGAAACCACTAAACGGATTTTAGTGGTGGATGAAAAAGCGCTGGAAAAGATGTATTCCTATGTGGAGAGAAACTACGGAAAGACTTATCTTACAGAGGGTGAGGAAAAGAAAATCAATGCTCTTGTGTGTCGGGGTATACACAGCGACTGCAGCCTTTATTTTACAAAAGGAATTTTAAAAGAGCCGGTGATGCGGAATTATCAGTACGAGTATGCCAGAAAACAAAGAAGCAAGAACCTTTATGAATATCATGATAATCACAGAGTGGTTAAAAATAATATTCGTCTTCTCACCGATATGCTGAAAAAGACTCTTACCATGAGAGAGGAAAAAGAGGAAACTTTGGCAGACAGAGGAACTCTGCTTCCTAAAAGACTGTGGCGTATTGGGAGAACGGGAAATGTGCAGGTTTTTAAACGGGAGCTTTACGAAGACAGCAGTAGCTTCGTGGTAGATGTTTTAATTGATGCCAGCGGTTCTCAGCGCTCCAGACAGGGACAGGTTGCCATTCAGGCATATATTTTAAGCGAGGCGTTAAGCAACGTGGGTATTCCCCACAGAGTAACCAGCTTCTGTACTTTTTGGGATTATACGGTGCTGCATAATTTTCGGGATTATGACGCAGACAGAACAGAAAACAGCAATATTTTTGAATATGTGACTTCTTCCAACAACAGAGACGGACTTGCTGTTAAGGCGGTGGAATATGATTTGCTGCAAAGGGAAGAGGAGCATAAAATTCTGATTGTGTTAAGTGACGGAAAGCCTTATGATGTTATTTTAAATCGGCCCAATGCCAGAAATCCAAAGCCTTATCACGGGGATTACGCTATAAAGGATACGGGATTTGCAGTGCGGAAGCTTCGCAATCAGGGAGTCTGTGTCTTGGGCGTTTTTGCAGGAGAGGAAAAGGACTTACAGGCGGAGAAAAAGATTTTTGGCAAGGATTTTGCCTATATACGGGATATTTCCGGATTTTCTCCTGTGGTAGGCCGATATCTGATAAAGCAATTAGAAAAAAACACTTGATAATTAAAAAAAGCTTCTGCTATATTAGTATAATATGTTTAAAAATACTTATATTCGGGATAAATCCCCAGAGGAATAGTAATGAGCGAAAAAATAGAAATTATGGGAATTTCTGTTGAGAAGTGTTATGCAGAGGATGTTATGGAAAGCATTAACCAGCAGTGGTATCAGGAAACGCTGGCTACTTACGGAGTGCTTACCATGAACCTCTTGCTGGCAGCTCAGCAGGATGAAGAATTAAAAGAGTATATAGAAACGCTGGATAAAGCAGTGGCAGATGAGCCCGAAATCGTAAAGGCAGCAGGACTTGAGGACAAGGAATGGGAAAATGATATTTCGGAGCATGGCTTTTTCGGAACGGTATTCTGGCTGCTGAACCATTATAAGAACGAAATTTTTCTTTTAGGAGAAAACGAAGAGGACACAGAAAAATTATATGGATATCTTCAGGAAAAATATCCGGATATTGTCATACTTGGCAAGGACTTTCTCATGGGCGATGAGGACGACCAGGTGGACAAGGTGATTAACGAAATCAATATGTGGAACCCTCAGGCAGTTCTAAGCTGTTCCAGAGTATATGATTTGGAGCGGTTTGTAAAAAGACATCGAAAAAAAATCAATACAAAGCTCTGGTTCAGTCTGGGAAGCTGCCTTGATATTTTCCGTGAGGGAGGCAAAAAACCAAGCTGGCTCAACCGCTTTATGGAAAAGAACAATTTCAAAAAAATGGTATCAAAGTACAATGAGGACATGGAGAAAATGTGAATAAATTGTTACATTTTTGAAAAAAAGATGTAATATATTGCATTTTCTCTTTCCTTTTTTTTGATTTTGTATTAGTATATATAGTAGGGTTTTTATGGGAGATGTAACACCGAAATAACTATATGATGAAAGAAGGAGAAAACATGATATCAAATCAGATACTGCAAAATACACTGGATGGTTTAAAAGGAATATCCAGAAGTGATTTTTGTGTAACAGATATGGAAGGAAAGGTTTTAGCAACTACTTTTTCCGGCAGCGTATGCGGACAGGAGGAAGTAAGCGCATTTGCCAATTCTCAGGCAGACAGTCAGGTGGTAAAAGGAAATCAGTATTTTAAAATATATGATGACCATCAGTTAGAATATGTTTTGGTCGTAAGCAGCGCAGGGGACGATGTTTATACATTGGGAAAGCTGGTTGTATTCCAAATTCAGGGCTTGCTTACCGCATATAAGGAGAGATTTAATAAGGATAACTTTATTAAAAATCTTTTGTTGGACAATCTGCTTTTGGTAGATATCCATAATCGTGCAAAAAAGCTTCACATTGAGGTAGATGTACGCAGGGTTGTATATATACTGGAGAGCAGTCAGGACAAGGACTACGGTTCTCTGGAAAATATCAAAAATCTTCTGGGAGGAAAACCCGGAGATTTTGTCACAGCGGTAGACGAGAAAAATATTATTATTGTCAAGGAATTAGCTCCGTCTGACGGATATCCCCAGTTGGAAAAGACAGCCAACAATATTCTGGCTGCTCTGGGCGTGGAGAAAGACGGTACAACACATATTGCTTATGGAACCATTGTAAAAGAATTGAAAGAGGTTTCACGCTCTTATAAGGAAGCAAAGATGGCTCTTGATGTAGGCAAGATTTTCTTTGGGGAGAGAGATGTAATTGCGTACAGTTCTCTGGGAATTGGAAGACTTATTTATCAGCTTCCTATCCCTCTTTGCAAAATGTTTATTCGGGAAATTTTTGATACACATTCTCCCGATGATTTTGATGAGGAGACGCTTACTACAATTAACAAATTCTTTGAAAACAGCTTGAATGTTTCAGAAACCTCCAGACAGCTTTACATTCACAGAAATACGCTGGTATATCGTCTGGATAAGCTTCAGAAAAGCACAGGACTTGACCTGAGAGTTTTTGAAGATGCAATTACCTTTAAAATTGCATTGATGGTAGTAAAGTATATGAAGTACATGGAAACACTTGATTACTAAGGAACAGAAAAACAGGAGGTTATTATGATTGATTTAAAAAACGTGAGTAAATCATACAGCAAGGGCCAGCCGGCCATTGACAACATGACACTTCACGTGGATAAGGGTGAATTCGTATTTATCGTAGGAAACAGCGGTTCCGGAAAATCAACTCTTATCAAACTGCTGTTAAAGGAACTGGATCCTACAAGCGGAACAATTACAGTAAACGGACAGGTTCTCAATAAACTGAAACGCAGAAAAGTAGCGAAATACCGCAGGGGAATTGGTGTTGTATTTCAGGATTTCCGTCTTTTAAAGGATAGAAATGTATATGAAAACGTAGCGTTTGCTCAGCGTGTTATTCAGCGCCCGACTCGTATTATTAAAAAACGAGTACCGGAAATGCTCACATTGGTAGGATTAGCAGAAAAGTATAAATCAAAGCCTGACCAGCTCTCCGGTGGAGAACAGCAGAGAGTTGCCCTTGCAAGAGCGTTGGTAAATAGACCGAGTATCCTGCTGGCAGATGAGCCCACAGGAAACTTAGATCCTAAGAACTCCTTTGAAATTATGAAGCTCTTAGAGGAAATCAACGAAAGAGGCACAACGGTTCTGGTGGTTACACATAACAGAGAAATCGTAAATGCGTTTAAAAAGCGTGTAATTACCATGAAGAAAGGCGTCATTGTAAGTGATGAACAAGAAGGTGAATATCTGAATGAGAATTAGTACGATTGCTTATGTATTAAAACAGGGATTTAAAAACATTTGGAGAAATCTGCGATTTTCTCTGGCATCCATTGCAACTATGTCAGCATGTATCTTTTTATTCGGTTTGTTCCTTTCCATTATTATGAACTTCCGCTATATTGTAGATACTGCGGAGGAAGGCGTAGCCGTTGTCGTTTACTTTGATAAAGGCATCAAACAGGAAGAAATTGACCAAATCGGAGCAGATATCGAGAAGCAGCCGGAGGTGGCGGATGTGAAGTATATTTCCGCAGACGTAGCTTGGGATGAATTCAGCGAAGTATACTTAGGCGGAGATGAAGATATGGCAGAGGGATTTAAGGATCAGGATAATCCGCTGGCAAACTCCGCACGCTTTGATGTATATCTGAAAGAAGTAGAAAGTCAGGCAGACCTTGTAAAACATATTGAAGGTCTGGAAGGCGTTCGAGAAGTAAAACAGTCAAAAGAAGCGGCAGATATGCTGTCAACCTTTAATAAACTGGTTGGATATGTTATCGATTGTTATTATTTTAATTCTTCTGGCAGTGGCATTTTTCCTTATTAACAATACTATTACGATGGGTATTTCTATTCGTCAGGAAGAAATCGGTATTATGAAACTTATTGGCGCTACGGGATTTCTTTGTCAGAGTACCGTTTATTATTGAAGGTATTCTCTTAGGTACTATCGGTGCGGCGCTTCCAATGGGTATTTTATACATGATTTATGAAAAAGCAGTAGAATATGTGATTACCAGATTTAATATTCTGGGTGGATTTCTTCAATTTCTGGATGTTTGGGAAGTATTCCGTTTCTTACTGCCGGTCGGAGTAGGACTGGGTATTGGTATCGGTTTAATCGGAAGTATTGTTTCCCTTAGAAAGCACTTAAAGGTATAAGACAGGGAGAGCCGCATGAAATTAAAGAACAAGAAAACTGCAATGCTGCTGGCAAGCTGTCTGGCAATTTCTAATGTACTTTCCGTATCGGCAGCAAATGAGACGGAAGTAAACAAGAAGAAGACAGAGCTGGAAAGTCAGATAGAAGATAAAGAACAGCAGGTAAGCTCTTTGCAGCAGCAGAAGGACAATGTGCTGTCCGCTATTAAGAAATTAGATGAAAAGTATGCCAAAGCACAGGAAAATCTGGATACTTTAACAGGACAGATTGAAGATAAGAATGCTGAAATCGAAAAAAACAGTGCAGAGCTGGAAAAAGCAAAAGAAAAAGAAGCAATCCAGTATGAAGATATGAAAAAGAGAATACAATATCTTTATGAGGCAGGAAATATTTCAATGATTTCTGTTATTCTGGGAGCAGATGATTTTGCAGAGGCATTGAGCCGAACAGAAAATTTCAGACAGCTTACTTCTTATGACCGAAAACAATTAGAAAAATATAAAAAGACCTGTAAGAAAATCGAAAATCTGGAAAAAGGATTTAAAGAAAGAAAAGTCAGACTTAGAAGAATACAAACAATCTGCTGAGGAAGAAAAGAGTAATATTGAAACTTCTATTAGTAAAAAGCAGGAAGAAATTACAAAGATTTGAAGCGGGTATTGAACGCTGCGGTAAATGGAACAGTCTGACTTAGAAGGTGAACTGGCAATTCAGAATGAGATTTTGAAGCAGATGAAAGAGGAAGTGCAAATGCGCAGGAGGACAGGAAAGCTCTTCTCCTTCCAATGAAAGCACAAATTCTGATGCAAATAAGACAGAGCAGCCAGAGTCAAACCGGAAGTAAAGCCGGAAGAGAAACCGAATACACAGCCGGAGACAAAGCC
>ENA-OQCB01000250-OQCB01000250.1-human-gut-metagenome-genome-assembly--contig:-NODE-250-length-26015-cov-5.347342_pt1 | contig 26015 bp, 25 predicted proteins | sample MGYA00242493_ERZ504568 | MGnify/ENA primary metagenome ERZ504568 (study PRJEB26092, sample SAMD00036229) | human gut metagenome | host: Homo sapiens | study: EMG produced TPA metagenomics assembly of...
ATCTGGCAGAAGCATACGGAGACGGCACCTTTCATTTGGTTCCCGCCAGTGTTTTGCCATCCCCGGCATCAAATATGAGAATATCGATGCTGTCAATAAGAGCTGAGGACTATCTGGAGGATGTTGAAATCGCCCAGTGCGGTGTGAAAATGGAAACCGATGCCGGCTTTCCGACCATCGGTGCCCGCAATGTCATGGCCTGTATCGGCGGTATCCACTGTATCAAAGGCGAATATCAATACACAGGATATGGCAAAAAAGATTGAACAGGAGGTATTCCCGAGTCATTATCATATCAAGGCTGCGGTTGCCGGCTGTCCGAATGACTGCGCCAAGGGACACTTCAATGATTTTGGAATCATCGGTCTGACAAAGCCGACATATCACAGCGATCTGTGTATCGGCTGCGGCTCCTGCGTAAAGGCCTGCGAATTCCATGCGACAAGAGTGCTCAGTCTGAAAAACGGTAAAATTGAAAAGGATACCTGCTGCTGTGTCGGCTGCGGAGAATGTACGCTGGTATGTCCGACCAATGCCATGCAGCGAAGCCCGAAGCCGTTTTATCGAATTCTGATTGGCGGCCGTACCGGAAAGCAGTACCCGCGAATGGGAAAGACCTTTGCGGATTTCCTGAGTGAGGATGCCGTTCTGGCAATCCTGCGCAACTGGCAGGATTTCTCCGCCGAGGTGCTGAAGGGACAGCCGCGCTATCTGCATGGCGGTCATCTGATTGACATGGCGGGCTATGAAACGTTCAAGGAGCTGATGCTGAAGGAAGTCAAGCTGAATCCCGAGGCAAGAATTGCGGAAAATCTCTATTTCGCAGAAACAGAATATCGGGGAAGAATTCACGTCAAGCCTGTGAAATAATTTTGAGCCTTCCATGATATTCCCTACCTGAAGCATGTTCCCTGTATAGCGATACATCCGGGTATTACTGCCCGGATTTCTTCATTCTGCACACTTTTCTTATTTTTCTTATAATCCATATACTTTTTATACAACATATGATATACTAAAGATAGAAAAGGCAGGAAGGAGGAGCATTTCATGAAACGATCTGATTTCTTCACAATGGAAAACGGAATTCTGCATATCACATCCAACGCTCATACGTATCCCCTATCTACACTGATCAGAACAGAGCTGCTGCTCAGACCACTCAGTCACAATAATCTCAATACCATACTAAACGGCACGCTGTTCAGCGGAAACGGCTATGAGCCCTTAAACATCTATCTTCGTCTGCAGTTTCAGGATGGGACAAACGAGGACATGCTGTTAACACCAAAGCCTGTCATTCGCCATAATCTGGATTATTATGAGATTGTACGGCGCGGACGCAAGCTGCAGGAAATACTGAATTACTGGCTTCGGGAGATAGAAGCCACAGGAAAACCTGCGGCACAGCCGCTTTAGGCTTTCTTATTCCGGAATACAATCGCTTATATAAGCAGATTGTAAAAGAGCGGATGCCTGCAGGCATCCGTTTTTTACCGTATACACCTTCCTGCAGTCAGCGTGCAGACAGCACATCATAGCATTTTTTTCCTTTCCTGATAACGCCTGCGTATAAACGAAATCCGCATACTTTTACAGGATTGATTCGCAAATCCGAATTCTTTTCATAAACTGCAGGAAAACATGCTACAATAAGATACTAGAGGAGTGATGTCATGCAGCAGGTTATCATCGTTCTGGCGGATACCACAGAACAAGCAGAGAAAAACGAGGAATTTATTGAGCTGGTACAGGCAGCCGATATGGAAATAAAGGAAACCTTTACACAGAATCTGAAAAGCATTACGCTGAGAACCTATATCGGTACCGGTAAATGTGAGGAAATTCATGCATACCTGCAGGAGCAGGAAATACAACGCGTTGTGTTTAACCACGATCTGAGTCCCTTGCAAATCCGCAATCTGGAGGAAATCCTACAGACGCCGGTCATGGACCGTACAGAGCTCATTCTCGCCATTTTTGAAAGCCGGGCAGTCACACGTACCGCAAGACTGCAAATTGAGTGCGCACAGCTGAAGAAGCTGCTTCCCCGTCTGATCGGTGCCAATACACAGCTGGGAAGACAAAGCGGCAGCGGAAAAAACAAGGGTGCCGGAGAAAAGCAGCTGGAGCTGGATCGAAGAAGAATCAATGCACGGATTCAGGAGCTGCAAAGAGAGCTGAAGAAAATAGAGGCACAGCGCTTCAATCAGCGGCGGGCAAGACAGAAATCCATGCTGCCGCTCGTATCGCTGGTCGGCTATACAAATGCCGGAAAAAGTACCATCATGAATATGCTGCTGGAGCACAGCAGTCCCTATGAGGAGGATAAAAAGGTGCTGGAAAAGGATATGCTGTTTGCCACTCTGGACACCAGTATCCGCCATATCGATCTGCCGGATGGAAAATCCTTTCTGTTATCCGACACCGTCGGCTTTGTTTCCGATCTCCCTCATGATCTGGTGGAAGCCTTCCATTCCACACTGGAGGAGGTGCAGTATGCTTCCCTTCTGGTTCAGGTCGTAGATGTATCCAGTGAGGAATATGCAAGACAGATGGAGATCACACAGGAAACGCTGCAGCAGATCAAGGCTGCTGACATCCCGATGATTACCGTCTATAATAAGTGCGATCAAAGCGGATATCAATATCCGCAGGTGCATGCGCATGATCTGTATATGAGTGCCAAAGAAAAAGCCGGTCTGCAGGAATTACTGGACTTGATCCACAGTCACCTGTATCCGGATGAAAAGCATGTGGAGCTGCATATTCCCTACCAGCAGACCGGTATCTATTCCCTGCTGATGAAGCATGCACATGTCATCAGCCGCAGAGATGAGGAAGATGGTATTCATCTGGATGCAGTGCTATCGGATACGCTGTATCAAAAATACCGCAACTATGTCATCTGCCTGAAAGAAGAAGGATGACAACGCTGTATCCAGCATGAATTGCTTTTATGCCCATCGGTTTACAGGATGAGAAAACTGGAGAATCAAAAAAACACGCAGCCTTTCTGATGCGCAATCTTACAGTATGAAGGCTGACAGCTGATCCAGGACAAAAGCGGATAATCGGTTTACACCGGCTATCCGCTCCTTTTTATATGCTATAAATTCATTATCTCTTTTCAATTCCTGTACTAGAAGTCCACCTCTGTATCATAATAGCAGCACTTCAGAAGCTTGACCATTTCCTCCTGACTTGGCTGCCGCGGGTTGCTGCCCGTGCAGGCATCCAGAATGGCATTTGCCGCAATATCCTCAACGCGTGCCAGGAATACGTCTTCACTGACAAAGCCCTCTTCAGCAGGTAATCCATCTTTTCCATAATGTGCGATACAGTGCGGGATATGCAGCGCATCACTCATTTCACGCAGGTAGGCAATCAACAGATCCACCTTTTCCTCATCACTGGAGCCGCCCAGATGCATATAGTCCGCAATCACACCATAGCGCTTTCTGGCTGTTTCATCCTTTGCATTGAATTTGATGACCTTTGGCAGATACATTGCATTTGCCGCACCGTGAATGATGTGTGCGCCCTGATCTGCGAACACTGCCCCTGTTTTATGTGCCATGGAATGAACGATTCCCAGAAGTGCGTTGGAGAAAGCCTGTCCAGCCAGACACTGTGCATCATGCATCGCCGCACGGGAATCCATATCCCCGTTATAGGATTTTACCAGATGCTCCTTGATCATTTCAATCGCATGAATTGCCAGCGGATCGGTAAAGTTGCTGTTGGCTGTGGAAACATAGGCCTCCACGGCATGTGTCATGGCATCCATACCCGTATGTGCGACCAGCTTGATCGGCATCGTCGTTACCAGATCCGGATCGACGATTGCTACATCCGGTGTAATCTCAAAATCCGCAATCGGATATTTAATACCCTTTTGATAATCTGTGATGATGGAGAATGCGGTAACCTCTGTTGCCGTACCGGATGTAGATGAAATTGCACAGAACTGTGCTTTTCTGCGAAGCTTCGGTATACCGAACACCTTGCACATATCCTCAAATGTAATTTCCGGATACTCGTATTTGATCCACATCGCTTTTGCCGCATCGATCGGTGATCCTCCACCCATCGCAACGATCCAGTCCGGTTCAAATGCAAGCATTTCATCCGCTCCGCGCATAACGGTTTCCACTGACGGATCGGATTCGATGCCTTCAAATAAGCGAACCTCCATACCGGCTTCCTTCAAATACGCAACGGCACGATCAAGAAAACCTCCGCGGCGCATGGAACCTCCGCCGACACAAACGATTGCCTTCTTACCTTCCAGTGTCTTCAAAGCCTCCAAAGCACCTTTTCCATGATACATATCTCTTGGCAATGTAAATCTCTGCATGTCTGTTTTCCTCCTTATAGGGCTTACAAAACCCTTTCTATAGTTACATTCTACGCCTAAACCTATCGAAAAACAACCACTTTGTGTATATTTTCACAAGAAATTCATTCTTTCATAAACAGGAGCCGGATCAGAGCGAATATAAAAAAGAGACACCCGCATCGATGCAATGATCGGGTAGCTCTTTCTGACCTTCCAAATAGATTAGGTTATACATAATCCCATCCTTATTCGTGGTATCCTTTGACACATCAACATTATCCCTGCGGCTGACATATGCTGTCTGTTGGATAGGAAAAAAACAGTCACTGTAATGTAAATCGTCTTTCAAAGAAAAGCAGTATCACCTTTTCAGCTTCCCGTAGGTATCGGAAAGCACCGCAATCAGATCACCCGGCTGTATGCTGTAGGCATCCATTCTCTGTATGAGCTCATCTGCCGCGCAGGCATGGACATATACAGCGGCTGCAGCTGCCTGCAGCGCCTCTTTTCCCTGTGCATACAGTCCTGTCAGAATACCGCACAGCACATCCCGCTGCCCCCTTGGCAAGTGCATGATTGCCGGCCGTATTCATATACATATCGTCTTTCCTGCAGATGATCGTATGCTGATCCTTTAATACGAGCACGGTATTCTCATACCGCTTCACAAATTCCATGGCACACTTCAGAGGGTCCTTCAGCACTTCCTTCACACTGCAGCCACACAGATAGCTCATTTCCTTCGGGTGCGGTGTCAGGATCGTAACCGCTGGACGATGCAGCAGCTCGATCAGCTTCCCTGCCTCATACAGGGCATCCCCATCCAGCAGACAGGGACGATCACTTTCCAGCACAGCACGAACCATCGCCTGTGTCACCTCACCCCGTCCCATACCGTTTCCAATGGTGATCATATCATATGCATCCAGATTGCGCTTCAACAAATCAACGGAAATCATAGAAAAGCTTCCATTCATTGACGGAGCCGGCAGCAGCATGCTCTCCTCCAGCTTCATGGAAATAATCTCAGAGATGCAATCCGGCAGAAACAGCGTCAGCGTCCCTGTCCCACTCTGCAGCGCAGCCTTCGCCGCAAGCGTTATTGCCCCGTGCATATAGGAGCTGCCTCCAACCATCATCACCCTGCCAAAGCTTCCCTTGTGGGAATGTGCATCCCGCTTTGGAAGAAATGCCCGCACAGTATCCTCATCCAGCAAATGAATGCTGTGTTCGATATTGGCTTTCACAGCTTTGGGAAGCGTTATATTTTTAACGATGATATCCTTGCAATAGCTGCTGCCCGGATACAGCAGCTGTCCCCTTTTCAGACATTCAAAGGTGATGGTTACATCACTTTGTACGGCACAGTTCATAATGCTGCCGGTATCCCCGTTAACTCCACTGGCAATATCGATACTGATGACATGCTTATTCAACAGATTCAGATACAGAATCAAAACATCATAGAAGCCTTCAATATTGCGTGACAGTCCCGTTCCAAACAACGCATCGACAACTACCTGTGCCTCATCCAGTGCCGGCTTGATCATCTCCATGTCCTGCGTCCTCATGATTTCTATACCATAGCTTTCCGCAATTCTGGCATACACAGCCTCATCATGACTCATACGGTCATAAGGAACACTGCAGTGGATACGGACATGTGAATAGCCCTCCTCCACCATGAGACGTGCAAGGGCAAAGCCATCCCCGCCATTATTTCCCGGACCGCACAGGATCATGATTCGGCTGTCCTTTGCGACATGCTCGCGGATATAGTCCATAACCGCCATCGCTGCATGCTCCATCAATATGATACCGGGAATGCCGTATTCATGAATCGCCTCCGCATCCATTTTCCGCATATCCTCTGTATTTACGATTTCCATAAGCTCCCTCCTCACGCTTTCGTTACCTATATTATAATAGCAATCAAAAAAATTGCATGGAAATTATAAAAGGAAGTGTAAATATAAAGGAATGTTTCATTTGTGAATTTTTATCTTTTTTCGCTTTGAAACAGTTGTGATGCGGAGAATGTTGCGTTATAATAGTAAACGACTTATAAAGAACCTGTGAGGGATACTATGAAAAAAACAGTTGTATTGGGAGTCAGCGGAGGTATTGCGGCCTTCAAGGCGGCACAGCTGACCAGCAATCTGATCAAGAAAGGGTATGATGTGGAAGTCATTATGACACAGAATGCCACGGAATTCATCACCCCCTTGACCTTTGAATCACTAACAAAGCACAATGTGATGGTTTCCACCTTTGAAAAGGTGGCGGATCGCAGTGTTAAACATATTTCCATTGCACATCGTGCGGATATCTTTGTCCTTGTACCGGCAACCGCAAATGTTATTGCCAAAATTGTTCACGGCCTTGCGGACGACATGCTCACAACGACCTTTCTGGCAGCTGACTGCCCTAAGGTGATCTGCCCTGCAATGAATACCGGCATGTATGAAAATCCAGTCACACAAAAAAATCTGGAAGCCGCAAAAGCACTCGGCTATGAGCTGGTGGAACCGGAGGTTGGATATCTTGCCTGCGGAGATACCGGAAAAGGAAAGCTTGCGGATATCACACATATCGAGGAATGCATTTGCCGTATTTTGGAAACCACCGGACTTCTCAGGGGAAAGCGTGTACTGGTCACAGCGGGACCAACCCGTGAGGCCCTGGATCCGGTACGCTTTATTTCCAACCATTCCTCCGGGAAGATGGGCTATGAGATTGCCAGAGCAGCCCGTGACATGGGGGCGTATGTAACATTGATCAGCGGTCCTGTCCAGCTGAACGTCCCGCATGGAGTTCGCGTCGTGCAGGTTGTCAGTGCACAGGATATGTTTGAAGCGGTACAGCAGGAATATGCAGACTGCGATATCATTATCAAGGCTGCCGCTGTCGGTGATTACCGCGCACAGAAAACAGAAGAAAACAAAATAAAAAAACAGGGAGAATTTCTGGAAATCACCTTTGTGAAAAACCCGGACATTCTGGCATGGCTGGGTGAGCACAGAGTATCAAATCAGATTATTTGCGGCTTTGCAATGGAAACCGAGCATTTGCTGGAGCATGCTGCTGAAAAGCTGAATAGAAAAAACTGCGATATGATCGTAGCCAATAACCTGCATGAACAGGGAGCCGGTTTTCAGGGGGATACCAATGTGGTTACTCTGCTTCAGAAAAATCATACAGAAACACTGGATCTGATGAGCAAATATGAGGTAGGCGTTGAGATACTTACACGTCTGGCTGCTCTCAGCAAGGAAAGAGGAGAAGCCTGATGTTAGTAGTCATTGATATAGGAAACACGAATATTACAATCGGAATCTATCACGGGGATAAGCTGATCGGCAATTATCGCCTGACAACCAAAATGAAACGCACAAGCGATGAATACGGGTTTATGGTCATGAACTTTCTAAATGCCTCCAAGGTACAGCCTGCGGATATAAAAGATGTCATCGTATCCAGTGTCGTACCGAAAATCATGCATTCCTTCCTGAATGGAATCCGCAAATATATGCATAAGGAGCCGATTTTGGTAGGTCCCGGAATCAAAACCGGTATCTCTGTAAAGGCTGAAAATCCAAAGGCCGTCGGTGCCGACCGTATCGTGGATGCAGCCGGAGCCTATTATGAATATGGAGGTCCGTGTCTGGTTGTCGATTATGGCACAGCCACCACCTTCGATTATGTGGATGCGAATGGAAATTTCGAATACGGTGTCATCACTCTGGGAATTGAAACCGGAGCACAGGCAATGTGGACACAGGCGGCCAAGCTTCCGGAAATTGAAATCAAAAAACCCGCAAGCATTCTGGCGAAGACAACAACAACAAGCATGCAGGCCGGACTGGTTTACGGCTATATCGGACAAAGTGAATACATTATCAAGGAATTCAAAAAGGCACTGGGCGTTGACATGAAGGTCATCGCTACCGGCGGCCTTGGGAAAATTATATATAAGAATACGGATGAAATTGATATCTATGATCGTAATCTGACCTTCAAGGGTCTGAAATACATTTACGAAAAGTATACTACAGAGAAAAAGAAATAGGTTAATGCAGTAAAAAAGTTTATTCCCTGATTGCGGGTAATTCAAAACATCGAGAATGTGAAATGATTGTTTTAATCCATAGAATTTGAATTCTCCCTTTTGTAAACAACCTAAAACAGGATAGAACCATAAAAAATACGTCTGCTCTTCAAGAAGAGGCTATGACTATCGTGCAGCTTACAACGCCACAAAGTCATACGACGTATTTTTTTATTTGGAAAACCTCCGTATTTACATCCATGTGATGTGTGTTACAGCCTTCCTTTATTTCAAAAGCTTCTTCATATAAATCACATCCTCCATCGGATTGTCATAGTACGGCTCCGTTTCCTGAAAGCCGAGGCCTTTATACAGCCGGATGGCACTTTGTAAGGGCTCGATCGTATCCAGTACCATGCACGAATAGCCATCATCCTTCGCAAGCAAAAGAAGCGTTTCCACCAGCTTCTGTCCGATTCCCTGGCCCTGATAGGACGGTTTTACATACAGCCGTTTCATTTCACAGCATTCCTTTCTCAGGCGATGATACGCTACACAGCCGGAAACACAACCGTCATCCGCAACAGCAGCCAGCAGTCTTCCTTCTGTTCCACTGTATTTGCGTAATAAATCACGCAGTTCTTCCTCCAGCTTTTGAAAGCTTAGATCCCTTCCCAGCATCTGCGTGTATTCCCGAATCAGCTGTTCGACTTCCATCAGACAGGTTGTTCCATCAATCATATTCATAAATTCATCTCCCTGCTAATAACCATATTCTATATTCTGAAAGCATTGTTTCATAACAGTATTGTACTATCTGCATTCCGCATTTTCTACCCTTTCTCAATCTTTTTAGGTTTGTATGCTGTGTCTGCATCTGTGTGGTATAATACAAATAAAGACGAGGAGTTGATTACATGAAACGATTGCCGATAGGCGTGGAAGATTTTAAAAAAATTGATCGATAAAACTTTTATTACATAGATAAAACAGATTTTATTAATGATGTCTTACATGAAGAAGTCGTTTTATATACAAGACCACGCCGGTTTGGTAAGACACTGAATATGAGCACGCTGTACTACTTCTTTTCCATTAAGCAAAAAGAAAACGCTTATCTCTTTAACGGCTTAAATATTATGAAACGGCGTGATGCTGTTGAGCATCTAAACAAATATCCTGTCATCATGATTTCTTTAAAGGAAATGAAGCAAACCACCTTTGAAAAGCAATTGGAAATGTATAGTGTTTTCATACGTGATATCATCCGCAGAAATCAGGAGTTACTGGAAAGTGAACAGATCAATGCGATTGACAAGGAACTGCTGACTGCATATTACATGGGAACAAAGAATGAAGTCAGCCTGCAGACAGCGCTGAAAATTCCTTTGCGAGTGTCTTCAGCAGCATTATCATCAAAACGTTATCCTGTTGATTGACGAATACGATGTACCCTTGCAAAGTGCCTATCTGCATGGCTATTATGATCAAATGGTGGAATTTTTAAGAAATGTTTTCAGTGCTGCATTAAAAACAAACGATGCCTTGGAAAAAGGGGTATTAACAGGCTGTCTGAGGATTGCAAAAGAATCAATTTTTACAGGTCTAAACAACTTCAAGGTTAATTCTATTTTCGATGGCGATGAAAACCAGCAATTTGGATTCATGCAGAATGAAATTGATATATTACTTGAGAAATATGATGCTCTGGAGTACAGGTATAACATAAAGGAATGGTACGATGGTTATCAGTTTGGTGGCTGTGATGTGTATAATCCATGGAGTGTCCTGATGTATATGGACCGTTTGACGAACTCCAATAACAAATCACCTGAATCCTTCTGGGCAAATACGAGTGGTAATGATGTGATATATCGTTTCATACAGCAGGGGAATGCGGAAATGAAACAGGATTTTGACATCTTGTCCAGCGGCGGCATGATTGAAAAAACAATCAAACCGGAGCTGACGTATCGGGAACTGGATGATACAGACAATTTATACAGCTTTCTGTTGTTTACCGGCTATCTGAAGGCTATAAGCAAAACGGACACAAACACCTATCAGCTTATGATTCCCAATAAAGAAATACAGTACATCTACACAACCATTTTTGAAGAATGGTTTAAGCAGCAGATCAAGAGCTATCAGGCATCGTTTCTGGAAGCACTTTTGCAGGAGCATGTGGAAGAAGCAAATGAAATTCTGAATACCGTATTATTTCAATCCATGAGCTATTTTGACTATGACGAGAAGTATTATCATGGATTTCTAAACGGCATGCTGCAGGGGAAGGGCAGCTATCGCATTGTTTCCAACCAGGAATCCGGTTTTGGAAGATGCGACCTTGCAGTTCTACCGGCGTATAACAAGAACAGAGGACTGCTGCTTGAATTAAAGGTGGCAAAGCGTGAAGAGGATGTGGAAAAGAGTGCAGAGGTGGCAATACAACAGATCAAAGAAAAGCAGTATATCGAGGGTCTGCACAGAAAGGGCTATACCGACATTCTCGGATACGGCATCGCCTTCTATAAGAAAACCTGTACGATCAAAAGGGTTAAATAAAAACTACTATCTGCTTATTGCAGGAAAACTACACAAACATGTTTAAATTCTCACATTATAAAAAGCTTCTGGTAGAATCCCCATATACCAGAAGCTTTTTTTACCTATACTGAATGTCTGAAAAGGACTGCTGTGTACTGGCGGCACAAAGCGCAGCATAACAGGCTGAATAATCGCATGTATCTCTTCAGCTTCCAGTAACAGCCACTGAAATGCGATACCGGATATCAAAGCCTGCTGATTTCAACCAGAATCCTCTGCCCGAGAAACTGTTCATATGCCTGTATCCAGATATGCAGACTCTTGGTGTCTATGTCTGTGAACAGTGTGATATGCAGCTCATTCACCGTTTTACGCTTCTTTGACCTCCAGATACCGCAAATCCTTCCACACTGAATCACAACACCGGGATTTTGCACTGTTTTCCATACCATGTGCTGTAATTTACAATCCTCCAGAAGCAAAGAGCGGTCCCAAAGGTCGAGAAAAGGATCATGTGGAGAAAGCAGTCGTACAGCTTCATCTGTCTGTTGCTTTTCATAGGTATCCTTGTTCCAGATCGAATACTCTCTTTCCTGATACCTCACAGAAACACGTTCATGCTCAGAAAGTGCCCATAGACGCCTTGCCTGCGGCAGCTCCATCCCTGTCCATTTCGCAAAGCCCTTTACATCGCCGGGGCCGTATGCATGGAGAAACCGGCAAACCAGTGCGCAGCACGCAGCATCACTGATACCGCCCGTTTTCGAAGCTGCGTTAGGAAAGGCTGCAAATGTAGGTGAGCCCTTCTGTCTGGGTCCAAAGGCGATTCCCCTTTGAAAGGAAGCCGGCCGCAGCAAAAAGGAAACAATCGCCTCTCCATACAGCTGCCCTTTCGCAAATGGAGAAGCAGACAGCCACAGAGAGTGCAGGGAGGCGGGAATGCGTTGAAGCATGGCAGCAGCCAGCACCTGATCCAGTCGCTGCTTGGACACAACCGGCTCCTTCTCCAGTACCTGCAGGCATTGCATCAGCTCCTGCAACAGCACCGAAAAAGGAACACCGATTTCTTTCTGACAACAGCGCAGCCCGTTTGTATAGATCCAGGACTCCCCTTCCTCTGCACAAAGTGCATCCAGATACACCGCTGCATCATGAAGCGGAAAAATCCACGGTGCACCACGCAGACTCCATGCCTGCATAATCCCCCTGCCCTCATCCAGTTCCTGCTGCAGCTGCCATGCACTGCATGAGCGCAGCCGGTTAAACGCCGCACACAGCCACGTACCGGGGGGACTGTTCTGAAACCCGCATACCCCCGCCGCTTCTGGTAAAGAATCTGCCGGAGTAACCAGATGATGTGCCTGAAAAAGATGGCTTCGTACCTCTTCCCTTGTGATGGTTCGCATAAGCAGCCTCCCTTCTAAAGAGAAAAAGCGATTATTTACAACCGCTTCTCAAAATTCCCACTGATGCTCATACCCTCGTTGAAGATGACAAAAGCCCTGGGATCAATCTTATAAATGATTTTCTTCAGCTGTGTTACCTCATATTTGGAGATGACCGTGACAAGAATATGCGTATCTGTCTTCGTATACGCTCCTGCCCCCTTCCAGTAGGTGACCCCCCTGCCCATTTCCTTCATAATACTTTCCTGTACTTCCTCCTCTTTGGTGAAAATCATCGCTGTCATATTGATATTCTGATAGTGCGTCTTATCGACAACAAGATACATACAGGCTGTATAGATAATGGAATAGATCGCCGTGGTTACATTAAACAGAATCGCACAGACACCGAATACCAGAACATTGATGATATTGGAAAGACGTCCAACGCTGAAATCTGAAAACTTCTTTGTGAAGTATACCCCCAGAATATCCAGTCCGCCACCGCTTCCGCCACTTCGAAGAGCCAAACCAATACCGAAGCCGCAAATCAAACCGCCAATCAGACAGGCCGCAAGCACATCGTCAAGAATCGGTGTGGAGGGTATCATAACGATCGTAAAGGCAACCGTCTGTGTCAGGACACAAAGCAGCGTCTTCACAAAAAACTTTCTGGAAATGCTGCGATATGCCAAGATAAATAAAGGCACATTCATTAAAAAGTTGATAATACCGGCGATATCCAGCTGACCGAAGTCCATATGGGCATACTGCGCCAGCACTGTACGGATAATCTGTGCCATACCAATCACCCCGCCACTGTACAAATCCAGCGGTACAATGAACAGGTTCAGGCCAACGGCAAACAGAAAACCGCCGATCACAACATACACATAGTCATACATAATTTTTTGCAATTTCATACTATCACCATCCCCTGCAATCGTAAGAATTATATCATAAAAGCCGGTAAGCGCAATCCCTACCGGCCGTTTTTCTATTTAACAATTTTTTCACAATCACCGTCAATACTGCCGATGCGGCAGGTACTGTCATATACCAGCTTGCCATCGCAGGTAATGTGATCAACACGGCAATGGCTGGACAGATGAATTTCGGTCGCACTGATGGAATGACAGGACATATTGCAGGCAGTCAGCTGACTGCACTCAATATTGCGCGCCGTATTTCTCTTTTCCGGCCGAAAGCCGAACAGACCATGGAAAATATGCTGACCATGACCATAGTTGATCCGGATATCATCACCGAACAGATCATTCAGGGAAGCACAGCCTTCAATACGGACCTTGTCAGCATTCACCTCTCCCTTATTGTTCAGGACACCCTCTACATAAATCTCATCGGCATACACCCGGATACCATCGCTCTTCACAACACCCTCGATATCCAGACGTCTTACACGAATATCCTTTTTACAGGTCATAACCCCCTGCACATCCATGGTGCCACCCTTTAAATCCCCGCTACACTTGCAGGTACCCTCGATGCTTAAAACCTCAAACTCCAAATCGCCGTTAATCGAGCCGACACCTTCAATATCAATACGGCCGTATTTACCGCCGGAAATCGATCCGATTCCCTCAATCGTTGTATTCATGTGATCTGTATTCATACCAGCGAACCCTCCTTGTACATAATAAACGCAGTCCGATTGCAATGCAGATAATCGCCATCCAGACAGGATATGTCAGCTTTACATCAATCCACGCATTGGCATCTGCCAGAAAGTAGCAGCCTGCCAGCACTGTAAATATATTATAGAAATGCAGGCCGTGATCCAGCATGCTGTAGAGTGCAGGCAGAATCAGCAGCATGGTCCACCAGCCGGGAAAGAATATGGTGAAGTCCCACCAGTCCAGCTGCGTTCCCAGATAGCCGATCCCGATGGCGACAAACACCAGTCCCCAGAGAATCCGTTTTACGCGATATGTCATCATGATCTCATCTCCTCTTCATCAAATGTAAACTGAAAGGTTTCCTTGTATTTCAGCTTAATCGCATTGCTTAATTCATTCAAGTGGATGGAACGTATTGCAACAAGGCCGTCATCCAGATAAACCTCACTGCCTTCCTTTTTCAACAGAACATACAGGTGTCCCTGCGCCTGCAATAGCTCCAAGACATAATCCGCACTGTGCAGTTCACTCATCCTTTTACTTAAAAATGAAACGGCATGCGTACGTTCCTCCTCTGTAATTGCACTATCAACCATCGCCTGGGACAGGGCAATCATAACAAGCACCTCCAGAAATACGAAGCTGTCCTTGCTCATGGCATCCATGAAATCCGCTGCCACATCAATATCCAGCTCATCGAAATGCTCCAGATCCTCCTCACAGAACAGACGGTTACTGACCTCCGGTGTCAGAATCCGGGCAAGCTCCTCTAAAGAATAGCTGTCCTTCAGCTGCTGTATGGCATGAATGCGCTTGAGTATCTTCTCCTGGGGGAAATAGGTTTCCTGCCCTGTCGGACTGGAGCGCTTGACAAACCATTCCTCGGGAATCAGACCCTCCCGTTTCCACCGATACAGCTGGCCATACGAGATGCCGGTCGTCTTCAGTAGATCCTTCTTGGATATTTCCATTGTATCACCTCTAACGTAACATTGTTTTATTACACCTATATATTAACAAAACATTGTTACATTGTAAAGAAGAAATTTTAATTTCTATAGAAAACGGTTACACATTCAATAAGAACAATACTTTTATGAATTCTGTCTGAAAAAAGATGCAAATCTATTGACCGGCGGTCATTATAGGTATAAACTATAAAAATGTATAACTAAAGGAAGTGTTTTTTGTGGAAGAATCCGTAAGTAAACGATCACGCATTCAGGATGCTGCTGTCGCACTGTTTCATGAGCAGGGTGTGGAGGCAACCTCTGTCAATGAGATTGTCAGGCGTGCAAATGTCGCAAAAGGGACGTTCTATGTATATTATAAGGATAAGAAGGAATTGATTTCTCAAATTCTTACCAAGCAGCACGGCTGTCTGATGAACGATATCCTCAATCACTCCTATGAGGCTGCACTTGCTAACAGCACCTGCTGGAAGCGCACCTTTATCGACGAGCTGATCACCTATTATATTCAGCATCCGAAGCTGCTTCGTACGATTCAGAAAAACATTGCTTCTATATTGGATACAAAGGAACATCGGGATATGGTGTTTACCCATATCGAACGCATGCCGGATTTTCTGAAGCTGCTGAGACGGGAACAGGAAACAGAAAAGAAAGCACTCAATCGTTTTCTGATGATGATGGAAATCATCGGATTTGTCTGTTACAACGCTATTTTCTTCGAGCAGCCGGATTCCATAGAGGAGATTCTGCCTGAACTGCGGGAAACGATGTTCAAAATGCTTGAGAGAAAGGAGTAGCCTATGACATATAAACTGGGAATAGATGTAGGTTCCACAACCCTGAAGGCAGTGGTTCTCAACGATCAGGATGAGATTGTGTACAAGAGCTATGAGCGCCACAAATCCAAGGTACGGGAAATGAGTGTTTCCAAGCTGAAGGAATTGCATGAGCTGTTACAGGGACAGAGAATCGCACTTGCCATTACCGGCAGTGCGGGCCTGGGAATCGCAGATGATGCAGGTTTTCCTTTCGTACAGGAGGTATTCGCAACAGCCCAGGCTGTGCGTAAATATTATCCGGCAAGTGATGTTGTTATTGAGCTTGGCGGAGAGGATGCCAAAATCATCTTTTTACAGGGAACGCTGGAGGAGCGTATGAACTCCACCTGTGCCGGTGGTACCGGAGCGTTTATCGATCAGATGGCAACCCTGCTGGATGTCGATCTGGAAACGATGGATCAGCTGTCCCTGCAGCATACCACGCTGTATCCGATTGCATCACGCTGCGGTGTATTCGCAAAAAGCGATGTGCAGCCGCTGATCAATCAGGGCTGTGAAAAATCAAACCTTGCGGCAAGTATCTTTCAGGCGGTCGTCGATCAGAGTATCGCCGGACTGGCACAGGGAAGAAATATCGAAGGAAACGTATTGTTTCTGGGAGGTCCCCTGCATTTTCTAAAGGGGTTGCAGGAGCGCTTTAAGGAAACACTGAAGCTCCGTGATCAGGAAGCGAATTTCCCGGAGCTCGCCCCTTATTTTGTAGCACTGGGAAGTGCCGTCTATGCGGCAAATGAGGCTGTGGATTTCTCCTATGAGGAGCTGCTTGAAAAAATGGAGGCTATGGCTGCCAAAAAGATACAGACGCAAGGTCTTCCCCCACTCTTTGAAAGTGATGAGGATTATGAGGAATTCAAAAAGCGCCATACCAGTGCCAGTGTGGAGCGCAGTGATATCCACACCTACAGGGGCAATGCCTATCTGGGCATCGATGCCGGCAGTACCACAACCAAGCTGGTGCTGATCGATGAACAATGCCGCATTTTATATGAAAGCTATGCCGGGAATATGGGAAATCCCGTGGATGTTGTACAGAAGGAGCTCGCAAAGCTCTATGCCCTGATGGAGGACCGCATTCACATCATACACAGTGCGGTAACGGGCTATGGGGAGGAGCTGATGAAGCATGCCTTCCATCTGGATATCGGTGTTGTGGAGACGATTGCCCATTACCATGCGGCCCACTACTTCAACCCGCAGGTAGACTTCATCATCGATATCGGCGGTCAGGATATGAAATGCTTCCGGATTCGTGATCATACGATTGATGATATCCTATTGAACGAAGCCTGCTCCAGCGGCTGCGGAAGCTTCATTGAAACCTTCGCAAAAAGCATGGGCTATGATATTGAGGAATTCGCCCGCATGGGGTTATCCGGAAAGCATCCGGTGGACCTTGGAACACGCTGTACGGTCTTTATGAATTCCAGTGTCAAGCAGGCACAGAAAAACGGAGCCAGCATGGAGGATATCTCTGCCGGCTTATGTATGAGTGTCGTAAAAATGCATTGTATAAGGTCATACGTGCCAAAAGTCCGGATGATATCGGAAAGCAGATCGTCGTACAGGGAGGAACCTTCCTGAATGATACGGTGCTGCGAAGCTTTGAGCTGGAGCTTGGAAGAAACGTCATTCGTCCAAGTATTTCCCATCTGATGGGGGCATATGGAGCCGCATTGATTGCGAAGGAGAAAAAAGCCACTGCATCCTCTCTACTGAAAAAGGAAGATATTGACAGCTTTACGCACAGCTCAAAGGCCTTTCATTGTGCTCTTTGCACCAATCACTGCAATCTGACCGTAAACACCTTTGCGGACGGGGCAAAGCATATCGCCGGCAACAAGTGTGAGCGTCCGGTGACCGGAAAGGTCAATAAGGAAAAGCTGCCGAATCTGTATGATTATAAATATGATGAGCTGCTGAAGCTGAAGGGGGTACCCGGCATCCGGGGAAAAATCGGGATTCCGCTTGTTTTGAATCTGTATGACAACCTTCCCTTCTGGCATTCCTTCTTTACCAATCTTGGCTATGAGGTCATCTTGAGCGATCGTTCCAGCAAGGCACTGTATTCCCTTGGACAGCATACGATTCCAAGCGATACGATCTGTTATCCTGCCAAGCTGGTGCACGGTCATATTCAGTCGCTCATCGATAAGGGCCTGCAGACGATTTTCTATCCATGCATGACCTACAACGTCAATGAGGACATGGGAGACAATCATTTCAACTGCCCGGTCGTTGCCTATTATCCGGAGGTTGTGGAAGGAAATATGAATCTGGAACATGTAAAGTTTCTGTATCCCTACGTATATCTTGAGGATAAGCGTATCTTCGATCAAAAAATGTTTGAATATTTCAAAGCCCGGCAGATGGATATTCCGTTCAAGGATGTTCAGGCTGCCAGCAATCACGCCTATTTCGCCTATCAGCAGTTTAAGGACCGCGTGCAGGAGGAAGGACGCAATGCCATAGCGTTCGCTCGACGCAATCACCGTGATGTCATAGTGCTTGCCGGACGTCCATACCATGTCGATCCGCAGATCAATCATGGAATTCACAGACTGCTGAACAATTTGGGATTCGTCGTAATCAGTGAGGACAGTATCGCTAAACAGGCCGTGCTGCCAAGTGTTCACGTTTTAAATCAGTGGACCTTTCACTCCCGTATGTACAATGCCGCACAGTATGTGGCACAGCAGGAGCATATGGAGCTGATTCAGCTGGTAAGCTTCGGATGCGGAATCGATGCGATTACCGCAGATGAGGTTAAGGATATTCTTCGAAGCAATGGAAAGCTGTATACACAGATTAAAATCGATGAAGTTGACAACCTCGGTGCGGTGAAGATTCGCTGCCGCTCACTGCAGGCTGCCATGGAAGAAAGGGAGGGATGAGTATGTCACATGTAGAATTCACGAAGGAAATGAAAAAAACACATACGATCCTTGTACCGATGATGCTGCCGATTCATTTTCAGTTCCTGCGCAATATTTTGTGCAAGGAAGGTTATCGTGTGGAAATCCTGAAAACAGAGGGACAGCAGATCATTGATGAAGGCTTAAAGAATGTGCACAATGATACCTGCTACCCCGCCCTGCTTGTAATCGGTCAGATGATCGATGCATTGAAAAGCGGAAAATACGATACCGCACACATTGCGCTGGCAATCACCCAGACAGGAGGCGGATGCCGGGCTTCCAACTACATCCATCTTCTGCGCAAGGCACTGGTTCAGGCCGGATTTGAGCATGTTCCGGTTATTTCTGTCAATTTTTCCCAGCTGGAAAAGAACAGCGGCTTCAAGCTGACTCCTAAGATGCTGCTGAGATTATTATATGCATTTTTATACGGAGATATGCTGATGTGGATCAAAAATCAGTGCAAGCCGTATGAATTGGAAAAGGGCAGTACAGATGCACTGGTAACCACATGGATCGATACGATCACCGCGCAGTTTGATTCCCTGTCCTATATGCGAATGAAGCATAATTATCAGGAAATGCTGCATGATTTTGCGGCTCTGCCGAGAAGCCAGAAGCCGAAAATTCAGGTGGGAATCGTCGGTGAGATTTATATGAAGTATGCCCCTTTGGGCAATAACGAGCTGGAGGACTTCCTGATTCGTGAGGGCTGTGAGCCCGTTGTCAGCGGTGTTCTTGACTTTGGTCTTTACTGCCTTGAAAACTCGCTGATCGATCACGCGTACTACGGGCGTAATAAAAAGAGCTACCGCTTCATTCAGATGGCGGATAAGCTGATTCAGAATATGCAGAAAAAAGCCATTACGGCAATACAGAAGCAGGGAATCTTCCGTGCACCGGATACCTTTCAGGAGGTTATCGAAAACAGCGAAGGAATCATCAACCGCGGGACCAAGATGGGAGAGGGATGGCTGCTCACCAGTGAAATGGTCACCCTGATCAAAAACGGTGTGCATAATATCGTCTGCTGTCAGCCGTTTGGCTGTCTTCCCAACCATATTGTTGCCAAGGGTATGACCAGAAAAATCAAGGATAAATATCCGATGGCAAATATTGTTGCAGTGGATTATGATCCTAGCGCAACAAAGGTCAATCAGGAAAACCGATTGAAGCTGATGCTGAGCAATGCGCGGTTAAGCGAACGCTTTGCGAAGGAGGATGAGGAGGCCCTTGCAAGTGAGCGACAGCGCAAGCTTGCCAGCTCCCGTTCATAAGCAAAAACAGTCCTGTATCTGAATTACTCAAATACAGGATTTTTTTTACATCGAATGCTCTGCAGTTTTTGTAAAGATGCTCCTTTCGTTTTTGAAGCTAATACAGCATGTAAGCCACTGTTCACCGGTTGTATACTTATCTATATGCCATAGATGATGGGTATTCTCGACCTTGTGAATATCGATACAGCTCCTACATTTATAATCGAAAGTAAAAATAACATGCTCTTTTTACCGGGAATGCTCCTCTTTTGATAATATAATCGACACGATTCCACATAGGATTCCTCCGATTGGAAATACAATCCAGCTAACATTCCAAATATTCCAGATAAAGCTGATAAGCAGCTGCACAAACCATCATGATACAGCCGCACCACTTACCAATCAGCTCATCGTCTTTTTCTGCCATCTGCGCATAAGCAGTTGTTCGCTCATAGGTTTCTTTTCGCATACCGTAATATACAAGAAGCAGTATGGCAATTGTCACAAGTGTCATAAAAACACCGTATGCATGATATTCAGGTAGCTTCATTTCCAACAGCTGTTCAATGACGATACTGAATCATATAATCCCAATGGAAGCCACAACAATACTATTAAATTTCCTATGAAAGCCATCCAGCTCATATGCAGTATAGATATCCTGAGGAATTTGCGGATATCTACGCTTGAATGCGGTATCCTTCATACCGAAGAAGACACGAATAAGGATTCCAATAATTGCGAAAATCAGAAATACAATAGCATGTCTTCATTATCCATAGAAGGCTTCAAAAATGCAATAGGCACAAATCCCCGCAAGAATACAACCGATTCCAACGGTGATTCCTTTCGTTTTTGTCAGCTCATGGGTCTCATAAGTATCACGACTCACACCGGAATTCTCTTTCATATCCCCTTTCAGTAAATCATCCAGCGTACAGTGGAACAGCTCACAAATCAGCATCAGCTTATCCAGCTCAGGATAGGCACTTCCATTTTCCTGCTCTGCGCGCCTTTGGTGCACTTACTAACCGCCTGTCTTGATACATTCAGCTTATCCGCGAGCTCTTCCTGTAAATAGCCATACTGCTTCCTTGCCTCTCTCAAATTTTCTTCAAATTTCAATTTAATCACCTCGTCATCATTGTATAAAAACAGGCTGGCTTACACCACCAACCCGTATTAGCGCTTTGTATTATTTTGTCAACCAATGGTAGCATTCCCCTGTTTTAAGAGATTTTCAGTCAATCTGCCAGTCAATCGGCTGCTGTCCATGCTCTTGTAAAAAGGCGTTCGTCTTTGAGAAATGACGACATCCGAAAAAGCCATAATCTGCACTGAACGGACTTGGATGTGGACAGCTTAGGATCAGATGAGCAGGATTTGTTATCAGTGTGCTCTTTTCCTTTGCATTCCTTCCCCATAACAGAAATACGATAGGCTTTTCACGCTCATTCAGCTTGCGAATGATCTCATCCGTTAAAATCTCCCATCCTTTGCCACGATGGGAATTTGCCTGCCCTCTACGTACTGTTAGAACAGTATTGAGCAGAAGCACGCCTTCCTTCGTCCATTTTGTAAGCTCTCCATGAGGCGGAATACTGCATCCCAGATCATCATGCAGCTCCTGATAGATATTTACAAGAGACGGCGGAGGATTTACTCCTTTTTTCACAGAGAAGCACAGACCATGTGCCTGTCCCGGACCATGATATGGGTCTTGCCCTAAAATAACAACCTTTACATCCTGATATGCTGTATAACGCAATGCATTGAAGATATCATACATACCCGGATAAATTGTCTGCGTTTTATATTCTCTTGCCAGAAAAACGCGCAGTTTCTGATAATACTCCTTCTGAAATTCATCCTTTAACAGCTCGTCCCAGTCATTTCCAATTTGTACCATGTTATCACCTAGTTGTATTCTACCGCATTCCCATGTAAAAGAAAACCGTTTCTGCAGGAAAACATTACAGAAAGCGGTTTTTGTATCACTATTTACAGCTATTGTAAGTAACTGTAAACATGAAACAGAAGTGTCTTGATAACTCCGAGTATCTGTCACTCACACATTTAATATTATATTCTTTTTATCTAAGATATTTCTCAGCAAATTCAGTTGCTGCTATCGCACGACTGACCAGAAACCCCTGCCCGATATCACAGCGCAGCATCCTCAGGTCAGCGTATTGCTCCCTGGTTTCAATCCCCTCACAAATTACCTGCATACCGATGCTGTGAGCCATTTCAATGATTTTCCAGAATATTGTCATCTGGCGGCGGTCCGTATTGATTCCATTCAGCATCCCTTTATCCAGCTTCAGTATATCCGCATCCACCTGACTCAGCATACCGATACCGGCATATCCTGTTCCAAAATCATCGATAGCAATCTGAAAACCGGCATCATGTATATCCTTCATAAATACCTGAAGGTCATTTGCATTATCTGTAAATGCAGATTCTGTCAGTTCAAAAACAAGCTTTTCATGAGGTATTGCATAGGAATCCACAATTTCACAAAACCTTCGTAGATATTGGCGCTCTTTTATATGCAAACGGGACTGATTTATGGAAATCGGCAGCAGCTCTTTCCCTTCATCGAGGCATGTCCGCATAAATTTACATAGCTTATGTAATACATAGAAATCAAAGCCAGATATCACGCCGTGCTTTTCAAATAGCGGGATGAATTCATCCGGAGATACACAGCTGCCATCCTTTAAAAACCAGCGGGACAGAGCTTCACCGGATACAACGCTCCCGTCACTTATCAGAAACTGCGGCTGTATGAACAACTGGAAGGTATCCTCCTGTATAGCTTTTACTGCTTCCTCAAGCAGCTCACTTCTGCGGTTTTTCTGTTCCAGCATCCAATCCTCAAAATAAACAAAATCACTGACCCGGCTATTTCGTTCCACATACTGCATTGCCAGTACTGCTTTATCCAGCATAGACTTTATACTTTCCCCACAGGCATCCTGAATCAGATAAACACCACCGATATATTGCAACGTATGCTTTAGACAGGACACGATAGGTTCGTCCAGCAGATGTTTGCGGATACAGTGCAGACGGTTATAAAAATCATCTATGCTTGTAAACCGTAAAAGTGCCGCAAAGGTATCCTTTTCGATACGCGCACACAGCTCGTCCTTCTGACAGAAGGATTGCAGGTTGCGGGCAATGCTTTTCAGTACATCATCACCAAATGCATAGCCGTGAATCTGATTGATAAAACGAAAGTCACTGATGCCAAATTTGAAAAGCGCATATTGCTGGTTTGTATGCTGTAGCAGCTCTCTTGCCGCTTCCACGAACCCCTCCAGATTAAAAATCTGCGTCAGTGTATCACAGTGCTGATTATATACAGGTAGCTTCGCTGCATTATGATGAATTCCCGGATTTTCACGCTCTGTAGCGTCATCGGAAAGGGATTGATGTATGTGGCGGATTTTCCATCCCCCTGCTTCCATCTCCCATACCAGAGAGACCTTCAATCTACACAGCAGGCCTGAGCCGAGTGCATGCTGTATACAGGTAAAAGCTACGACTGCAATATCCTGTTTTTGATATATGATTTCACAATAGACATCCTGAAGATGAACCATCTCCCCATAGATAATGGAAACCTCCTGTAAAGCACGCTCCACTTCCTGCATACCATGACATAAAGCTGACCGGTGTTCTCCCATCATGGATATTTCATCAGAAAGATATTCTTTTAAAAGCTCGAAATCATGCTCCTCAAAATAAAGACGGATCAGCTCAATGCTCAGCTTCTCCAGCTTCGCCTGTTTTCGTGACATACATATCATCCCTTCATTCCCCATTGAATTCTATTAATATTATCTTTTTAGTACAACCCCGTAAACAAAAACCAGACATATACCGTTAGACGGCATATGTCCGATAATTCTTTTGCTTATTTAAAATTTTATGTAACCCTTTTTACAATCCTATTGTAATCTATTTTTGTACTTATTTCAATATCTTGTAAGATTTATTATCACGCGGATATCACAAATTTCTACAGGATGCATATTGAGAATTTCACAATATACGAAAAGTGAAAACATATAAGCTTAGCAGCCTGAAGCACCTCTGACGAAAACAATCATAGAAATCAATAATCTGTATGCGAAAGCAGGAGTCTAGAATTCAATAATGATTAGGAAAATCAGATTGTTTTTTTGGACACGCTTTGTATACACAAGCTGTCCATCTCTGCTTCACTGCCCAAATGCAAAGCATAAGAAGCTTGTATTCTTCTCTTAAAGCTGTCTGGATAAGCAAATACTGCTGATATCCGAAGCATGCCGATAATATCGCTGCATGAGCTGAAAGAGTTCATTGTCAGATACGTCCTCAGTAAGAAATGCCCTTTTCTCCTTTTGAACAGTCTTTCCCACCTCACAGCTTTGAATCATTGCATCACACATATGAATAAATTGCTCTACTGACTGCTCCTGGTCCTCTGTTAAGGTATCATGCTGCACGGTAAAAATCATCTGCTCCATCTCCACGCTCATATGCCAGAATGCAGACAGCAAATGGCGATAAAGCTCGATATTCTCACTGCTGCCTTGCAGGTACTCCAGTATCTGGTCATACACCATATGAAAGCTGGTTAATGCATCCATAATGATACCGTAATCCAGCGGTGCATGCAGACTACCCTGCAGAATACGCAGATAGGAATGCTGCATATGAAACATCCGCTTCATGTTTGCTTGAAATAATCCGCTGCGACTGGTAGGAAAAAAGAACCGGTTGACGATCAATACAAGCAGAATTGCCACAGCTACATAGGTAAGGCGCATCTCAATCGCGATTGTTTCCTGCATGGCAAGCGAAGTCAGTGTGATGGCAAAGCAGGTAGAGAACATCGCCTGAATCCAGGTGCCCGGTGTTGCACAATACATCAGCGATACGACAATGCTGGCAAATAGAAAGTGTCCTGCAACGCCGGGAAAATGCGGAAGTACCAGATAAATAACCGTACAGCCGAAGACTGTTCCGAGAATCTGGTTTTCAGACGATAGGCGCTTTCCTCATACATGGGCTGCAGCAGCAGAAATGCATTCAGCACCAGCCAGTAGGAATGATCCAGCTTCGACAAACGGGCGAATAGAAATCCGCAGAGCAGAACCAGAGAAAGACGGCTTGCAAAACGAAATTCAAAGCTGTCCATACGCAGCCGATTACGCAGCTTTCGTTCCTCCGGCAGCTTCCATTCCCGATGGACTGCTTCTTTTTTGTTATCCTGCAAATCCTTGAGAATCTGTAAAAAGAGCTGCAAAAAGTTATGCAGAAACAGGGAAACGGCATCCTGCTTTTTTCGGCAGGCAGTAAACAGCTTCTGCCCTTCCTCCAGCAGCATTGAATTATCCGTACAGTTAAATTCTCGACATGCTTCAGGAACTGCATACATCTTTGTAAAAGCACCTGCTGCTGTTCACTGCATACAGGGATATTATCCATATTTTCCAGGAAATAACTGCTTCGCTGCAGAAGTAATGCAAACAGGTAACGCAGCCTTCCCTCCTTCGTCGCGATATAGGTGAAGCCGCGGCTCTGGTATGCCTGCTTATAAAGCAATCTCTGAATATTCACCAGCTCTTCCTTTCGCTGCTGATCTGTTTTCTGTTTGAGATAGGCATCCATCTGTTCCTGTAAAAGCGCTATCCCTTTTCTGGCCAGTGCATAATCATCCTCTCTGCGATGTCCATAGGAGGACAGCAGCAGACAGCATACTGCAAAACCAAGAGAACAAGCCATTACCAGCAGATAGGTCATGAAATCTGTATAGGGTATCGGCCGCAGCTGCAAAAAGACAAACCCCATGGCACTTGCCATATATCCCTTTTGATTAAACTGCGAGGATTGCAGAAAGACAAGAAGAAAGGGTACTGCGATATTCAGCAGCACACAGGCAAGCAAGGAATGCGACGCCAGAAATGCCAGTATGCTCAATGCCATCTGTACAAAAAACATGATACATAATCTGCGCGGTGTCTGCTTCCTCTTTCTAGCGTATTTTATAGAGCAGGGTCACAAAGG
>ENA-OQCB01000256-OQCB01000256.1-human-gut-metagenome-genome-assembly--contig:-NODE-256-length-25757-cov-3.463558_pt1 | contig 25757 bp, 21 predicted proteins | sample MGYA00242493_ERZ504568 | MGnify/ENA primary metagenome ERZ504568 (study PRJEB26092, sample SAMD00036229) | human gut metagenome | host: Homo sapiens | study: EMG produced TPA metagenomics assembly of...
TGCAATGTAGTCTTCGTGTATGATCTCTTTAAGGAGGCCATATCCTCTCGAAGCGTTTGTTTGGCTTTGTGCAATTCCATTGGATGTATTGTTTTTGTTCTCCGGTGTCGGGAATGATTTGCCTTCGTTCAGAACTTTGATGGCACGTTTCAGTGTGATATCATCGTTCTGGAAGATAGGATAGAAGCCGGCTTCGTCGAAGAAGTTACGGACGATGTAGGCCTGGAGTTGTTTCTCGATCAGTTTGCCTGATATGTTGATCAGGTGCGGACGTTTCTTGATCCCTTTCGTTGCGGCATAGTTGGTGAAATCGGAAAGCAGCGGTTGCTGTTGCAGATATTGATACAAATCCTGATAGGTTTTGAAAGAAGACAACTTGTCGTAATTGCGATCCGAGTATTCGAGTGCATACAGGTTCAGCGTACCGGAATTGACTACGTTGGAGAAATAAGAAGTTACACCGCTTGTGTCACGCGGGATGAAGATATCCGGCATGATACCGCCACCACCGTAAACAGGGCGTCCCATTACAGTTTCGTATTTCTCGCTGTTGTTCAGCTTGATACTGTCGGCAGAGTCGAATTCACCGTGCATGAAGCGTTGGTAGATATCCTGTTCGTATTCGCTGTCTTTCCCTAATTCATACTTTTTCTGGATACAACGTCCCGACGGAGTGTAATAACGTGCGATCGTCAGACGGATTTCCGAGCCGTCACTTAACTGGATAGGAGATTGGACCAAGCCTTTTCCGAAAGTACGGCGGCCGATGATCAGCCCGCGGTCGTTATCCTGGATAGCCCCGGAGAAGATTTCGCTGGCAGAAGCCGAGAACTCGTCTGTCAGGACTACGATCGGAGCATCCTGGCAAGTGCCTGTGCCGTTCGTATAGACATCGTTGCGTGGGAATGCCTTTCCTTCCGTATATACGATCAGTCGACCTTCCGGCATAAATTCGTTTACCATATTGATGGCGGCGTCCATATAACCGCCCGTGTTACCGCGGAGGTCGATCACGAATGAGGTGCAGCCAGCCTGCTTCAGCTTGGCGATTGCCGTAATAAACTCGTTATAAGTGGTACGGCCGAATTTGCTTACTTTGATATAACCGATTCCTTTGCTTACCTCGTAAGACACATCGACCGAACTGACGGGAACATCGCCGCGAGTCACGTCGAAATACAATAACTCCGGCTCGTTTTTACGTTTTACACCCAGCTTGACCGTACTGTTCTTCGCACCTCGCAGGGTCTTCATGATGACTTCCTGGTCGCTTTTGTTGCCGGCATACAGGGAGTCGTTGATCGTGATGATACGGTCGAAGGGCTTCAGGCCGGCCTTTTCGGACGGTCCGCCCGGAATGACGTTGATAACCAGGATGGTGTCGGTTTGCATATTGAAGGAAACCCCGATACCGCTGAACGATCCTTCCAGGTCTTCATTCACCCGTTGGGCGTCTTTGGCCGGTATATATACGGAGTGCGGGTCCAGCTCGCTGAAAACTTTAGGAATGGCATCTTCCACCAGTTGCTTCATATTGACGGTATCGACATACTGTTCGTCGATAATGTCAAGTATGGCATTGATCTTATTTCCACTGGAATAAATATGTCTTTTGCCTTGTGTCAGTCTAAGGTAATGATTCCCTACAAAGATTCCGAGAGCAACACTTAAAGCTATAATCACAGGCAGCCATACGGCTAGCCTTTTGTTCTTGTCCATAAAACGTATCTTTAGTCGTTTATTTCTATATAATCTATAATAACACCTGCGCGACGTAATAGGTTGCAACCATCTTCCACCCTGTATTTTTCAGAGTATACCACCCGCTTGATCCCAGATTGGATGATGAGTTTGGCACATTCGATGCAAGGAGCGGAGGTGACGTAGATCGTTGCGTCTTTGCTGCTGTTGGACGAAGCGGCCACTTTCGTGATGGCATTGGCTTCCGCATGTAGGACGTAAGGTTTGGTGACATTGTTCTCGTCTTCGCAAACATTCTCGAAACCGGATGGCGTACCGTTATATCCGTCAGAGATAATCATTTGGTCCCTGACTATCAGTGCCCCAACCTGGCGTCTCTTGCAATACGAATTTTCCGCCCATACGGCTGCCATCCTGAGATAACGCTTATCCAATTCGAGTTGCTTTTCCTTCTTATCGCACATCGTCTTCTGATTTTATATACCTTAATTATATAATAGTAGGCAAAGGTACATATATTTGGGATAAATGGAATAGGTTCGAAGCTTTTTTTGTATCGGCGAATGTGATAAAATTGTATACCGGATAACTGTGGCCGGATGCTGGTGTAATTTGTTTTCGACGTTGTCGTGTATAAACTCGACGTTGTCGTATATATATTCGACATTGTCAAAAATATACACGACAATGTCGAAAACAAATTACACTTGCATTTGATCAGAGCCGGATGCAGATGAGTCGGCAGGTTTCTATCCCGTTCCTTTTCAACAGGGCGCCGATTTCTGCATCTTTTCCCCGGAAACGTCTGTACAGGATATCCGGATCTTCGGTGCCGCCTTTCGACAGGATGTTTTCACGAAAAGAACGGGCTGTCTCCCGGTTGAAGATTCCCGTTTCTTTGAAGACCGAGAAAGCATCGGCATCCAAGACTTCCGCCCATTTATAGCCGTAATAGCCGGCTGAATATCCCCCAGAGAAAATGTGCCCGAAACTGCTACTCATCAAGGTTCCGGTAACTTCCGGGACGATCACGGTCTGCTTCCAGGCCTCCTTCTCGAAAGCGATTACATCCCCGCCGAATGGCTCTGTCCGGGTATGCCAGGCCATATCCAGAAAACCGAAGCTCAGTTGACGGCAGCAGGCGTATCCTACGTTGAAATTGGAAGCGTCTATCAGTTTTTGTACTAATTCTTGCGGGATTTTTTCTCCGGTTTGATAGTGGATGGCGATCTGATCCAGAAACTCTTTCTCTGTCAGCCAGTTTTCCATCAGTTGGGAAGGAAGTTCCACAAAGTCGCGATAGACATTTGTGCCGGAAAGGCTCGCGTATGATCCTTTTGCAAACATTCCGTGCAGGGCGTGTCCGAATTCATGTAACAGTGTGTTGACCTCGTCGAAAGTCAATAAAGAAGGTTTCGTCTCGGTCGGACGTGTGAAGTTCATCACAATGATGATTTGCGGCCGGCTATCTTCGCCGTCTTGATCCCGGTATTGTTCCTTTATACTGTTCATCCAGGCTCCCGACTGTTTTCCGTCGCGCGGATGGAAGTCTGTATATAATATGGAAAGAAACTTCCCGTCGGCATCGTAGACTTCGTATGCCTCTACTTCGGGATGATAAACCGGAATCTCTTTATTTTCTTTAAAAGTGATGCCATATAATTGTGTGGCCAGACCGAACACGCCTTTCTTTACATGGTTCAGTTCGAAATAGGGACGCGTCATTTCATCGTTCACGTTGAAACGGGTATCTTTCAGCTTTTCTGAGTAATAACTCCAATCCCAGGGCATGACCGTTATGTTTTCTTTCTCTGTTACCGAAGCAAATCCTTGCACGGCCTCGTATTCGCTTTGGGCAACCGGTTTGTATGCCTCCAGTAGCTCATTCAGTAATTTATAGACGCGTGCGGGAGTTTTGGCCATCGTGTGTTTCAGTTTGTAGTCGGCATAGTTGGCATGTCCCATCAGGTTGGCGATTTCCTGGCGGATATTGACGATTTTCCGTATGATTTCTTTATTGTCGTATTCATCCCCTTTGTTGCCCACGCTCATGTATTCCCGGTACATCTTTTCCCGCAACCCGCGCAAAGCCGAGTAACGCATGAAAGGCACGTAGCTTGGGGCCGAGAGATTGAATAGCCATCCGGTTTTTCCTTTTTCTTTAGCCCTGAGTGCGGCGGCTTCGCGTATGCTTTCCGGTAGTCCTTCCAGTTCGTTTTCTTTTGTCAGCAACAGTTCGTAGCGGTTCTTGTCTTTCAATGCGTTCTGATCGAATGTGAGGGAAAGAAGGCTTAACTCGGAACTGAGTCTGCGGTATTTTTCTTTATTTTCGGGTCCGAGTGCGGCGCCACGTACGGAAAAAGCTTCGAATGTCTCTTCCAGCAGACGTGCGTCTTCCGTCGGGAGATGCAGTTCTTCTTTCCGGTCGTAGACACTTTTTACCCGTGCGAACAGTTTTTCATTCAAATAAATATTGTTGGAGCTTTCCGACAGTTTGGGCGATACCCGTTGTGAGATATCCATCATTTCGTCGTCCGCTTCCGCATTCAATACGTTGAAGAAGGCCGAGCTGACTTTATCCAGTAGCTTGCCGCTACGTTCGAGCGCTACGATTGTGTTCTCGAATGTCGGAAGTTCCGCATTGTCGGCAATGGCCCAGACTTCCTCGTCCAGTTGCCGGATTCCTTCGTCGAAAGCAGGTTCGTAGTGTTCTGTTTCGATTTGGTCGAACGGGGGAGTTTCGAACGGAGTCCGATAAGTCCCGAAAAAGGGGTTTTCGCTATTTTGTTTCATGTTCTTTAGTGTTGATTTATTTATATAACAAAGGTACGGAATAATCGGCAAATAAAAATGCATTGATTTTCGGGCGATGCCAAACAACCGGATTTGGAAGTTTTTAACAGCTTGGCATGTGTTTGACAACACATATATGTACTTCTGCATAATTGTAACAGATTATCAATCAAACTGTTTTTAAATCGTAAAAAATGAAATTTCTAAATAAATATGAAAGCAAATTTGTTTTTTTATTTTTTAAGTGATACTTTTGGTCAGGATACAAAAGCAATTTATTTGTTTTCACGTTAAAGCATAAACTTAAAACCAAATATAAAATATGAGTTATCTTAAATTTGACAAGACTCTTATGACGAACCTGGAAGAAGCGCTACCAAGAGAGATTCTTCGTACAAATCGTTCGGGAGCCTATCATTGTACAACTATCGTTGATTGCAACACAAGAAAATATCACGGATTACTTGTGATTCCGGTTCCGGGACTGGATGATGAGAATCATGTATTGTTGTCGTCATTGGATGAAACTGTCATACAGCATGGAGCCGAATTTAATTTAGGGCTTCATAAGTATCAGGGAGATAATTACAGTCCGAGAGGTCATAAGTACATTCGTGAGTTCGAGTGCGAGAAAGTTCCTACGACGATCTATCGTGTAGGCGGTGTTGTTCTGAAAAAAGAGAAGTTGTTTGTCCATCATGAGAATCGAATCTTGATTCGTTATACGTTGTTGGATGCTCACTCGGCGACAACATTGCGTTTACGTCCGTTCTTGGCGTTTCGCAGTGTCCGCGAATATACACACGAGAATGCTCAGGCCAGTCGCGAATATCAGGTTGTGACGAATGGTATCAAAACATGCATGTATCCGGGCTATCCCGAATTGTATATGCAATTGAACAAAAAGAATGAGTTTCATTACCAGCCTGACTGGTATCGGGGTATCGAATATCCGAAAGAGCAGGAGAGAGGCTATGATTTTAACGAGGATCTGTATGTTCCCGGATATTTTGAAGTTGAGATAAAGAAAGGTGAAAGTATCGTCTTTTCCGGTGGGGTTTCTGAAATCGGAACTCGCACATTGAAAAAAAACATTCGAAGACGAGGTTGAAGAACGTACGCCTCGCGATACTTTTCAACATTGTTTGATTCAACGCTGCACACCAGTTTTTTGAATAAACAGGAAAACGAATCTTATATTTTGGCCGGTTATCCGTGGTTCAAGTGCAGGGCACGCGATTTGTTTATTTCTTTGCCCGGGTTGACTTTGGCTATCGATGAGGTTTCCAAGTTTGAAATGGTAATGGAAACGGCCCGTAAGGCCATTTATAATTTTATCCACAATGAACCGAGCCGGATCAAAATTTATGAAATGGAGCATCCTGATATCTTGCTTTGGGCCGTTTGGTGTATTCAACAATATGCTAAAATGGTTTCACGTGAGGCATGCCGCGAAAAATATGGTTTATTGTTGGAAGAGATTATGAAGTTCCTCTGCCAGGATAAACATCCGAATCTGGTTTTGCATGATAACGGATTGCTTTATACGTATGGATCGAATAAAGCTGTTACATGGATGAACTCGACGGTTAACGGACATCCCGTTATCCCACGTACAGGATATATCGTTGAAATCAATACGTTATGGTATAACGCTTTGCGGTTTGTCGGAGAATTGTCGGGCGAGGCTGGAAATAACGCTTTCGCCGAATCATTGGGTGCTTTGGCAGAAAAAAGCGGGAAGTCGTTTGTCAATGTCTTCTTGAATGAATATGGCTATTTGCTCGATTATGTTGATGGCAACATGATGGAGTGGAGCGTACGTCCGAATATGATATTTGCTGTGGCATTTGATTATTCGCCTTTGAACTCCAGCCAGAAAAAAGGCGTGCTCGATATTGTAACGAAAGAATTGCTTACTCCTAAGGGACTTCGTTCCTTGAGTCCGAAAAGCGGCGGCTACAATCCTAATTATGTCGGTCCCCAGATTCAGCGTGATTATGCTTATCATCAAGGAACGGCTTGGCCTTGGCTGGCAGGTTTCTATTTTGAGGCATATCTCCGTATCTATAAGATGAGTGGTATAGGATTTATCGAACGTTATCTGATCGGGTATGAAGATGAAATGTCGTCCCATTGTATCGGGTCCATTCCTGAACTGTTTGATGGTAATCCTCCGTTCAAGGGGCGTGGGGCCGTATCGTTTGCAATGAATGTTGCAGAAATATTGAGAATATTATACTTATTAAGCAAATATAATTATTGAAAGGAGGAGCCTGTATGAAAGTGTTAATGTTTGGATGGGAATTTCCTCCCAAAATATACGGTGGTCTTGCGGTTGCATCCTATGGTATTACTAAAGGTCTGAGTCTGCAGAATGATGTGGAGACGACTTTTTGTTTACCGAAGCCTACCGGTGAAGAAGAAGGTTTCCTGAATATCATAGGTATGAACCAAGTACCTGTCGTATGGAGGGATGTTAATTATGATTATTTGAAGTCCAGGCTTCCCAATTATATGACGCCGGAACAATATTATGCTTTTCGTGACCATATCTATGCCGATTTCTCATATATGAATGTAAATGATTTGGGCTGTATGGAGTTTGCCGGAGGGTATCCGTCTAATTTGCATGACGAGATCAACAACTTTTCGATCATCGCGGGAGTCGTTGCTCGTCAGCAACAGTTTGACATTATCCATGCCCACGACTGGCTGACTTATCCGGCCGGTGTGCATGCAAAGATGGTGAGTGGAAAGCCTCTTTGCATTCATGTCCATGCAACCGATTTCGACCGCTCACGCGGAAAGGTTAATCCGACCGTATATGCAATGGAAAAGAACGGTATGGATTATGCGGATTGTATTATGTGCGTATCTGAATTGACACGGCAGACAGTTATACGGGAATATCACCAGGACCCGCGGAAATGTTTTGCCATGCATAATGCGGTTTATCCGTTGTCACAAGAACTTTTGGACATTCCTCGTCCGGAGCATAAAAAGGAAAAGGTCGTGACTTTCCTGGGACGTATCACTATGCAAAAAGGACCGGAATATTTTGTCGAAGCAGCAGCGCTTGTTTTGAAACGTACACGTAATATCCGGTTCGTTATGGCGGGTTCGGGCGATATGCTGGACGCCATGATCAATCTGGCTGCCGAGCGTGGAATTGCCGATCGTTTCCATTTCCCCGGATTTCAGCGTGGAAGGCAGGTATATGAAGCCTATAAGAACAGTGATGTCTTTGTGATGCCTTCGGTTTCCGAACCTTTCGGGATTGCCCCGTTGGAAGCTATGCAATGCGGAACGCCTTCCATTATTTCCAAACAGTCCGGTTGTGGAGAAATTCTCGACAAGGTGATTAAGACGGACTATTGGGATATTTATGCAATGGCTGACGCTATCTATTCGATCTGTACGAATCCCTCTTTGTTCGAATATCTTCAGGTGGAAGGGAAGAAAGAGGTCGATAGTATCACATGGGAAAAAGTCGGCTTGCGGATTCGCGCTCTTTATGAGAATGTCTTAAAGAATTACGGTAAATAATCAAACAACAATTAGATATGAAAACAATCTGTCTTTATTTTGAAATACATCAAATTATACATTTGAAACGCTATCGTTGCTTCGATATCGGTACGGATCATTACTATTATGATGATTATGAAAATGAACGCAGTATCACGGAGATTGCAGAGCGTTCTTATATTCCGGCATTGACAGCTTTGCTTGAAATGGCAAAGAGCAACGGAGGAGCTTTTAAAGTCGCTTTTTCTATTTCGGGTGTGGCTTTGGAACAGTTGGAGATCTATTCTCCTGCCGTGATCGACTTGTTGCATCAATTGAATGATACGGGCTGTTGTGAATTTTTGTGCGAACCTTATTCTCACGGTCTTTCCTCATTGGCTAATGAAGAATGTTTCCGGGAAGAAGTTTCCAGAATGAGTGCGAAGATCAAACAAGTTTTTGGACAAACTCCCAAGGTTTTCCGTAATTCCAGCTTGATTTATTCGAATGAGATCGGATCGGTTGTCGCAAGTATGGGATTTAAAGGGATTTTGACCGAAGGTGCCAAACATGTGTTGGGATGGAAGAGTCCGCATTATGTGTATCATTGTGCATATAATCCTAATTTGAAGATTTTGCTTCGTGATTTCAAATTGTCGGATGATATTAGTTTGCGTTTCTCGAATTCGGATTGGAGCGAATATCCGTTATTCGCTGATAAATATATCGGTTGGATTGCTGGTTTGCCGGAAGAAGAACAGGTTATCAATATTTTTATGGAACTTTCGGCTTTGGGTATCTCACAGTCTTTGTCTTCCAATATTTTGCAATTCTTCAAAGCGTTGCCGGCTTGTGCAAAGGAAAAAGGCATTTCTTTCTCTACTCCGACTGAAATCGTTACGAAGTTTAAGTCGGTCGACCAGGTTGATGTTCCTTATCCTTTGTCTTGGGCAGATGAGGAAAGAGACACGAGCTGTTGGCTGGGTAACGTGATGCAGCGTGAAGCGTTTAATAAGTTGTATAGTGTGGCTGGTCGTGTTCATTTGTGCAATGATCGCCGTATCAAGCAAGACTGGGATTATTTGCAGGCAAGTAATAACTTCCGTTTTATGACAACCAAGAAAACGGGGCTTTGGCTGAATCGTGGTATTTATGATTCTCCGTATGATGCATTTACCAATTATATGAATATATTGGGTGATTTTATCAGCCGTGTAGATGCTTTATATCCAGTCGAGATAGAGAACGAAGAATTGAATTCTCTCCTTACAACAATAAAGAACCAAGGGGAAGAAATTGAAAAGTTACAGAAAGAACTTGACAAGTATAAGAAAAAAGCTGCGAAAAAAGCGGCTGCAGAATAGAGATAAAGTAATAAATGAAAACCGGGGCTTTCTATTTTAGGGGTAGCCCCGGTTTTTTGATATCTGATAGATAATAAATAGTCGGTCTGTTTATCTATATTCGATTGTTACGATACGCATTTCCATGGCGTCTTTGTCAATACGCAGTTTTACACCGGAAGGTTTCAAATAGTTCTCGATGGCGACAGTGTAATCTTGCGGTTGATTGTAATAATTGTATGTCGTCCCGACCCTACGTTGTACGGGGATAACATTGATAACCAAATCTTCATCCGGAGAGTTTTCGATATGGGTTTTAAGCAGCTTGGCTATGTTTCCGAATGAGTAGGTTCGGGTTGAAGCTACATATTCTCCCCGGTAGGAAGTGATGTTATTTTCTACATTATTGTTTTTGAAGAATGTATCCATTGAGTCTTTCGGAAGTATCAGCACGTTGTCCGGAGCTTCAAATGCAAATTTCCAGTCTTCTTGCGGAAGGGCTTTTAGAGAAAAGTCCACATTGCTGACAATACGCCCTTGGATAATCGGGGCAATATCTTGTGCCGGAATTGTCAACTGGGTGTATACGCCTGCCGGACTCTTCAGATAAGCGATGCTGTCATTGGGCTCCAGCAGATGACTAATGTCTGTATTCTTGAATCTGTTCAATTGGATGACTTCGGATGTCGCACTAAAAGTCTCCCGAGTCTGTACGAGTGAATCTTGGTCGGCGGAGCCTTTTACCGTGTACTTATAGTAAATGTTCATTTGGGTACTTTCGATGTTTAGGATGTTTCCAGTACCGTATGTATTTGTGACATAAATACCGGGAAAGAACTGATTGAACGTATTCTGATCGTTAAAACTTCCGGAGTTTTGATTGTTGCGTCATAGAAACGTTGCCCCAATTCTTTAGGCATACGAATTGTGATATTAGGATCATAGGAATATACTGTTTGGCTACCGTTTGTTGTTGTCGCATTCCAAAGAGAATCCGAAACACTTAGATCACGTGCCGTATACGTCTGCATACCTAATGATTTCTGCATATTGCAGTATTGTTCCGGATCGATATTCGTATAAAAATCCCTCGTTAGTGGAGTCGTTATTTCATATAGTTGTGCACGCATCGGAGTTAGAGAATCCCCTGTCCAGCTTCGGCTATAATATATTTTAAATTCGACTGAATCTATTACGTCGTTGTAGGGGGTATACCTGAACCGATAATTTTCCGGACAGTAGAACTGACACATAAAATCAGATTTTAGGTTTCCATACAAAGGATCGTATATTTCCCCTAATGAACCGTAAATTGTTCGGGCATAGACTGAATCTGTCTGTAATGTTTTTGCTTTCATGTAGAATGTGTCCGCATATACCAGCGGTCTGTCATTCTCCGGTTGAATACCTGTTCCTACCTGCGTCAAATCATCATTACACCCGCTCAGAATTGAGATCCCGAGACTCAGGCCAAGTATAAAAAGCTTGATTTTCATTTCTCTAAATTTATTTTGTGCCTAATACGACATCGTAGAATTCGTTGAATTTATCCATATAAACGTCCGGTGACTGGTAAGGCAGGAATGGAGTGTGCTTTTTAGTGGCAATATAATCCAGCACATCTTGATTGATCGTTTCACTACCCTGTATCACACCGTCTGCGAAATCAATGGCGAGTTTGGTCAGCCCAGTGAAACTTGTATCGGCTTTGATGCCTTTCAGGTCGCTGTCCTTGGCTCCATCCATCTTTAACTTGCTTGCAAATTCTTTTCTGAACGGTGTTTTGAAGTCATCGTTATAAATAGAGTATACAATCTTTGCATCCTTGAGGCAAGGATCGTCGGCATACATACGTTTGATGTACAGTGCTGTTAGCGCTGACATCCAACCATGACAGTGAATGACATCCGGTATCCAACGGAGTTTTTTCACTGTTTCTAATACACCACGAACGTAAAAGATCGAACGGTCGTCGTTATCCTCGTATTCGTTTCCATCATCATCGCTAATAGTATGCTTTCTTTGGAAGAAATCTTCATTGTCAATGAAGTATACCTGCATGCGGGCTGCTTGAATGGATGCTACCTTTATGATCAGCGGGTGATCGGTATCATCAATGATGAGATTCATACCCGAAAGCCGGATTACTTCGTGCAACTGGTTGCGGCGTTCGTTAATGCTACCGAACTTGGGCATGAAAGTCCTAATTTCACGACCGCGCTCCTGTATGCCTTGTGGCAGGTTTCTGCATATCGTTGCAATCTCATGATTCGGGAAGGTAGGGTGTTATTTCATTGAGCTATAAACAAGAATTTTTTTGCATCCATTCTGTAAACTAGTTTTATAAAGACGCTACAAAGATACAAAATTTCTTTCATTTACCGCAATTATTTATTGCTTTGCACCGTCAATAAGCATCTAAAGGATGAAAATAGTAAACAGCATTAAAGAATTGAAGAGTTATCTCGCTGAAGAAAAGCGTAATAACAAACAAATTGGTTTTGTTCCCACTATGGGAGCATTGCATGACGGACACTTGAGCCTGGTTGAACGTTGTGTGAAAGAAAAATGACGTGTGTGTAGTCAGTGTTTTTGTCAATCCGACCCAGTTTAACGACAAGCATGACCTTGAAACGTATCCTCGTACGTTGGATAAAGACTGTACTCTGTTGGAACCGGCCGGTTGTGACTATGTATTCGCTCCGTCGGCAGAAGAAATGTATCCGGAGCCTGATACCCGCACATTCGATTTCGGCACTGTTTCGGCCGTAATGGAAGGAGCGCGCCGTCCCGGACATTTCAATGGGGTTGCTCAGATAGTGAGCAAACTTTTTTATGTAGTCGAACCGGATAACGCCTATTTCGGTGAAAAAGATTTCCAGCAGATCGCTGTGATCCGTGCTATGGTGAAGCAATTGGATATACCGGTGAAAATCAACGACTGTCCGATTTTGCGTGAGGCAGACGGTCTGGCTTTGAGTAGCCGTAATGTGCGCTTGACACCTGAACAACGTCAAAAAGCTCCGTTAATTGCTCGTACGTTAAAAGAAAGTGCTAACTTTGCACCCGAAAAGAGCGTGCAGGAGGTGATCGACTATGTAATCAACACGATAAATGCCGACCCTGTTATGCGTGTGGAATACTATGAGATTGTAGATGGCAATACGATGGAGTCCATCAAGAACTGGTCCGATACGACTTATCCGGTAGGATGTATTACGGTCTATTGCGGAGAGGTTCGTCTGATAGATAATATTAAATACTAAATATGGATTTGTGATTTATGAATTATGATTTGTTTCCCGGATAACCATTGTTTTATATGGGAGAAAACATAGTTCCATGCTTATGAAACTATAGTTTCCCGTAAGTGAAAACAAAGTTCCATACCTATGAAACCAAAGTTTCAAGCTGGAGAAACAAGTAGAACTCAATAATTTATAAATCATCAATCATAAATCAGATCGTATGTTTATAGAAGTAGTTAAATCAAAGATTCACCGGGTGACGGTAACGGAAGCCAATCTGAATTACATCGGGAGTATCACTGTCGACGAGGATTTGCTGGATGCAGCTAACCTGATTGCCAACGAAAAGGTCGCTATTGTGAATAATAATAACGGTGAACGTTTTGAAACGTATATCATTAAAGGTGAACGAGGCTCGGGAGTCGTTTGCCTAAACGGAGCTGCTGCCCGTAAGGCACAGCCTGGCGATATCATCATTATTATGTCGTATGCCTTGATGGATTTTGAAGAGGCGAAAACATTTGAGCCGTCGGTTGTGTTCCCTGATACGGCAACCAATAAACTGATATGAAGCATCGGTAGCTGAAAAGTAAATGCAATAGCATATAAAGAAGAAGCTCGCCTGATGTGGCGGGCTTTTTTTATGAGTATGGATTTCCTTCGTAAATATATAGTATATGTACACAAACAAGCAAATTTGGAATGTTAGTTATCCAATCTTTTTGAGTCTTCTGGCACAGAATGTCATTAATGTGACGGACACTGCGTTTTTGGGCCGGGTCGGTGAAGTTGAGTTGGGAGCTTCGGCAATGGGCGGCTTGTATTATATATGTGCCTTTACGATCGCTTTTGGTTTTAGCACCGGATCGCAGATCATCATGGCCCGCCGTAACGGGGAGCGAAATTATAAGGAAGTCGGACCGGTGATGATACAGGGCGTCTTTTTCCTGTTTATGCTGGCTGCTGTCATGTTCACTCTGTCACGCCTGTTTGCCGGAGATATTATGCGGATACTGATATCTTCCGATACGATTCTGAACGCAACGGAAGAGTTCCTGGACTGGCGTGTGTTCGGGTTCTTTTTCTCTTTTGTGAATGTAATGTTTCGTGCATTGTTTATCGGTATTACCCGGACGAAAGTGTTGACATTGAATGCGATTGTGATGGCGTTGACGAATGTGCTGCTGGACTATCTGCTGATATTCGGTAACTGCGGTTTCCCGGAATTGGGAGTGAAAGGGGCAGCTATCGCTTCGGTGATGGCGGAGGCGGTGTCTATCGTGTTTATATGGTCTATACCCGGATGACGGTGGATATTAAGAAGTACGCACTGAATCAGTTCCGATCGTTTGATGTTAAATTGCTGGGGCGTGTGTTAGACATCTCTATATTTACGATGTTGCAATATTTTATTTCGCTCAGTACTTATTTTATGTTGTTTGTGGCTGTGGAACATTTAGGGCAGCGGGAACTGGCAGTTGCGAATATCGTCCGGAGTGTTTACATCGTCTTATTGATCCCTGTCAATTCTTTATCGACAGCAACGAATACGTTTGTGAGTAACAGTATCGGGGCGGGGCATAAGGATCAGGTCATTCCGATCATCCGCCATATAACCTGGATATCGTTGGGGATCATGGCTGTTTTTGTGTCTGTCACTTGTCTGATTCCTTCTACAATATTGTCGGTTTATACCAATGATGTGACTTTGATACAAGCTTCTATCCCTTCCCTTTATGTGATTTCAGGTGCTTTGTTGATCGGAGCGGTTGCCAATATCGTGTTCAATGGAGTGACGGGTACGGGAAATACTCGTTCGGCTTTTGTGATGGAGCTGGCTACTCTGGTTTTCTATACATTATTTATATATGTGGCCGGAATGCGCTTGCATTTGCCGGTTGCTATCTGTTTCATGACTGAGGTGGTGTATTATACCGGTTTATTGGTCGCAAGTGTCATTTATTTGAAGAAAGCGTCCTGGCAAAATAAGAAAATCTGACTTTGTTTTGTCTGGATAGTGGTTTGTTTTGACCTGATAGATTGGTAAAATGACCGGATATCCCTGTTTGTGATTGTCGCTGTTTTTGCGTGATGCCTTGAATTTGTTTTTTTGTATATATAAAAAAGGCGAATTATGAGGTGTACTAATTGCGGTTGGGAGAATTCCGGTGACAGGTTAAATTGTGAGAAGTGTAATTCTCCGTTATCAAATTATGCCATGCGTGAACATGCAGTGACGGATGTTTATGCTCGGCGTACAGTGAATGAGAATATAGGGATAAATGTCGGTAGGCCGACAGTTTGCGAACAAGGGGATAGTGAGAGTTGTCCTCAATGCGGTTATCCTCTTTTGCCGGGTATGTCGGAATGCCCGAATTGTAACTGTTCCCGACAAGCTCCGGCAGGTGTAGTATCCGATTCTTTGAATTGTCCTAAGTGTAACCATGAAAATCGAGAAGATGCATTCTTTTGTTCGCATTGTGGGTATGAACTGCAGAAGAAAGAACCGGTAAAGCAATCCCGTTCGAGTTATGGGAGGAAAACGATTACGCCATGGGAGATGCAGGCTCCGGTGTGTGCATGCCGTCTTTCCATGATACCAAATACGAATGAGGAAGCTGTGACCTCTCCGCTTGTATTTTCAGGTGAGGAGATCATCCTGAATCGTGACAATACGGATGAAGGTAATATGACGATAACTTCTAAAGAACAAGCAGTTTTGACCTACGAGAATAAGAAATGGTATCTTCAGGACAGGAGTGAACAAAAGACTACATTCGTATATACAACCGAAAAAATAGAGCTAAAGCCCGGAGACATTATTGTGTTGGGGAATAGGAGATTTGAGTTTGACGAATAACCTCAAATGAATAGCCATGTCCGGAGTTGTCGTTAACAGGTGTGATTTTTACGGTTGGCCAATATATCGGCGGACTCTATCGGGTGGACCTTGTTTTTAGGGGAAGGTTCTTTCGGAAAAGTGTTCAAAGTGACGGGCCCCGGTTCGCAGGTGTATGCTTTGAAGTTGTTGAAATTGTGGGAAATAGTCCCAGAACTTCGTAAGCCTTTGATGGACCGTTTCGTCATGAATTTGAGACAGGGTTGATAAAGAGCCGATTCTTGGTTCACTCAGTTGGCCATGGGCTGGAGTGCGGAAATCCTTTTATCGTTATGGACTATTGTCCGAAAGGGAATCTTACCCAATATATGGAACGTTACTCTGTCGACCTGGTCAAAGTCGGACGGGAGATTCTTTGTGGGCTGAACGATTTGCACAAAAGTGGTAAGGTACATCGGGACCTTAAACCTGAAAACGTGTTGATCAAGGAGGATGGAACTGCTGCTTTGACAGATTTTGGAATCAGTGGCGATCGAAACAAGCGAATGACGGAACGGAATATATTGGGGCGTCCCCAACAGATTTTCGGAACCTATGCTTATATGCCCCCGGAGCAGGTAAACCGTTTGCGAGGAGATGCGACAGTACTTCCGACAACCGATATTTTCTCTTTCGGCGTGATGATGTATCAATTGCTGACGGGCAAGTTGCCTTTCGGTGAACTGAATGACCATAACGATTTGGTCTCCTATCAGCGGAATGGGAAAAACGGCAATTGGGACAGGCGGTTATTGGAACGTACCGAAAATGGTGCGGTCTGGCAAAAAGTGATCGAAGGTTGCTTGATCCCGGATTTCAAGCAGCGTATGCAATCGGCTACCGCTGTCCTTAATCAGATGCCTCAAGGACAGCCTGTTTCATATATTCAGCAATGGGTAGGGTGGAAACCTGAACCCGGAAAAAAAGGATTGTCCATGCGTGTAATGCAGGGATTGGAACATGGGAAGGTCTACGATCTGAGTCACTTGTTCAGAGACCGGAAAAGACTGATCACGATAGGGAGGGAAGACTCGAATGTCGTATGTATCCCGGAGAACGAGAGCCCTTATATTTCACGTCGGCATTGTACGATCGAAACGGATGTCAGGACAGGGCGCTGGTTTATTCGTGACGGGCAATGGATCGCTGAGAAGGGACGAAGGGGATACTGGAAAGAGTCGGTGAATGGAACTTATATCAACTCAGCTCCGGTGACTCCGGAGGGAAGCGAACTTCATCCGGGGGATATCATTACAGTTGGCGATGTCACCTTTCGGATTGAAGATTATTAATTCTAATTTATTAATGAAAAATAGAATATAGACCTATGGTACAAAGACAAACAGAGCCATACAGACGGTCCTTTTCCGGATCGGTTGGCGCAGGAATGGGGGCACTGATGGGAGGTGCGCATAAGCAGTTTTATGTATTGGAGCATCGCATGTCTTCTAAATATCATCGTGCCGGTGAAACACAAAAGATCATTGTCGATCAAATAGAGATGGGGCGTGACCCGCGTTGCCAGGTGCGTTTTGACGATTCGTTTACTTCAGTGAGCCGTCGCCATGCGGCTATCGTTCGTGACGGAGCCGGTTGGAAACTGGTGCATTTGTCTAAGGTCAATACGACTCTTTTGAATGGCCGTCCGGTAACAGATGAATGGTATCTGCAGAATGGGGACGAGATACAGCTTTCTTCCAATGGACCTCGCATTGGATTTATCGTTCCTCAGGGTGACAGGAGCATGATCAAAAATATAAACTTTACGGAACGCTTCAGCTTGTTCCGCCAGCAGGCATTGAAACCTTATAAGCAGATGATGGTTTGGATGTCTGTCGTTTTCCTGCTGGTGATCGGAGGGTTTATTGGTTGGAGTGTTCTGAATCAACAGCAAAACCAGAAAACAAATGAAATGTTGGCGGGAAGTATCGCATCTGTGAGTGCCCGGCAGGATAGCGCTGGCATTGAAGCGCAGAAGCAGCTCGCTGCCGTTTCTAATCAGGCCCAGACTGCCGCTCAGGCAGCCATACAGGCTAGCCAAGCTAGTCAAGCCAGCACTTCGCAGGGCATAAACCAGCTTCGTAGCGAATTGGTGGACCTGAAAAGCGATTTGAAATCAGCCCGTGAGGAAAAAACGGAAAGTGAATCTGCCAAACAAACGGTGTCTGCTGGCGAGCAGACCGCAGCTTCTGCCGTTCCGGTGGCGACAGGCATGACTTCGTATGAGAGTTGTTTTCCTTACATCTATTATATACAGTTGGATAAAGTGGAGCGTACAAATAAAAAAGGCAAGACAGAAGTGATCAATATCATTAATCGTTGGGCGGGAACCGGTTTCTTGTTGAGTGACGGACGCTTTGTCACATCCCGCCGAATCATTGAAAGATGGTATTTCCAGGTAAACGGTAATCTGATGGACGAAGATATGCGCCCGTTGAATAAGGCAGTCTGTAATCTGGAAAGGGTGGTGGCCTATTTTACTGCTTATTCTTCTACCGGAGATGCGTTGGCTTTCACGAGTGATCAGTTCACCTGCGACCGAAGTGCCGATACCTATACGGTTCTTCGGGGTCCATTAGGAGGTCTCGTCAAAGGAGCCCGTTTGCGTATTGCCCCGTCTAACGGAGGGAAGGACTGGGCTTATTTCCAGACAGCCAAAAAAGGTGGTTTGAAATTCGATACTTCTAAATCGACTTCATTGGGTCGAGGCATTCCTTTGACCATTTTAGGATTTCCGGCAGAAGTCGGTATCAATTCGGCTTCCGGCCCGGTTTATGGAAGTGGTGTGACGGCTCACAGCGGGTTGGATCGTGGCGATATCATGACGACGAATACAAGTTTTGAGATAGGCGGTTCGGGTGCACCTGTTTTCGCTGTTTCGGAGACCGGGGAATATGAAGTAGTCGGGTTGATTTCTTCTATGGCTGAAGGACTGCGGGGAGTGGTCGTACCGATAGCAGCTGTCCGATAGTGAAAATTAGAACAATATATGGGAGAAACGAATAATAATCCTTTTAAGTTTAAGCTCGGAGCACAAACGAACGTTGGGTGTGTCCGTACGAATAACGAGGATAATTTTGTCGTGAGTGCGGATCTTAACGCGGGGGAGTGGTTGCTTCCCCGCGATTGCCATACCGTTTTTACCTTAGGTAATAAAGGGGCGATGCTTGTTGTCGCGGACGGCATGGGAGGTTTGGAGGCCGGTGAAATAGCATCCCGAATAGCCGTCGATACGATGAAAGAGTTTTTTTCGGCGGATAAGATAACGGACGAGATTGTGAAAGACGCTTCTACGATCCGCAAATATATGTATGAAGCGGTGGTGGCTGCCGATAACGCTATAAAAAGAAAGAGCAGAGAGGAAAAGAGTGTCAAGTCGATGGGGACTACTCTCGTTGCTGCTTGGTTATTTGACGGTTATGCCAATATTATTTGGTGTGGCGATAGCCGAGGGTATCTGTTCAATCCTGTATCTGGGCTTGCGCAAGTGACAAAAGACCATTCTTATGTACAGGAACTGGTTGATAGTGGCCGTCTTCTTCCGGAGTATGCTTTTGACCATCCTGACAACAATATTATCACTCGTAGCCTCGGCAACCCCCAGAAAGCGGCAAATCCGGATTTTGTCCGTTTGCCTTTGCAGGAGGGAGAGGTGATTTTGCTTTGTACGGACGGGCTTAATTCAATGTTACGGGATGAGGAGATCGAAGCTGTTATGCAAGAGACTTCGAACGAAATCGATACTTGTACGAAGGCATTGATTCAAGGTGCATTGGATTTGGGTGGCCACGATAACGTCACAGTCGTTCTTTGCCAGATTGTTCCGGAAGAAAATAAGCCGTCGGTACAGGATATGCAGCAAACCGTCTCGACATTCACTGAAAAAGAACGGAAAAAGCCACTTCGGAAATTTGTCTTGACGGCGCTTTGTTTTTGTTCTTCTTCTGGCGTGTCTGGCTTGGTCGTTTTCCACAGCATGGCAAAACAAGATTATCCAATGGTATGAACAAACAGTAAAATAAACTATGCAGTTAGAAGAAAATATACTATTTGCTAACCGTTACAGGCTGGAACGACTTTTGGGGCGTGGTGGCTTTTCTGAAAGTGTGGTTGGCTGATGATACTTTGACTTCCCTGAAAGTCGCATTAAAAGTCTATGCTCCGGGAGGCGGTATGGATGAGCATGGCGTGCAACTATTCTCGACCGAGTTTTCCCTTGTATTCAATTTGAATCATGGCAATTTGCTTAAGCCTACTTATTACGACACCTTCGAGCGGATGCCTTATTTGGTTTTGCCTTATTGCCGGCAGGGGTCGGCAGCCAGTCTGATCGGACAAATGGGAGAAAAGGAGGCATGGCTTTTTTTGCGGGATATTGCGAGCGGGTTGGAGTATTTGCACGGACAGGAGCCTCCGGTTATCCATCAGGACATTAAACCAGACAATATCCTGATGGATGTGTCGGGACGTTATCTGTTGACAGATTTCGGTATCAGCATAAAGGCGCGGAATACATTGCGGAAAAGCATCATGAAGACGGAGGGTTCCGTGGGCACATTAGCCTATATGGGGCCGGAACGCTTTAGCAAATATCCTTTACCGATCAAAGCGAGCGATATTTTCTCCCTGGGAGCGACACTTTACGAGTTATTGACGGGGATGGTCCCTTTCGGGGAACATGGCGGACTGTTGTTGCAGCATGGTGCTGAAATCCCAGTCTTGGAGGGAGAGTGGTCGGATGAATTGAAGGCGATAATCGATCTGTGCTTACAGAAAGATACCTGGGAACGTCCTTCCGCGATGGAAATACGGATCTATTGCGAACAATATCTGAATGGTGAAATCCCGGTTTTACCTGGTAAGCAGGTAGAGAAAAAAACGGAACCTTTGCCTGAAGTGCAGCCGCAAGAACCGAAACTTTCGGATGTCCCGGTTGTGGTACAAGAAGATAGCAAGGATGAAAGTTTGGAGATACAAGAAGTAGAAACACCTGACCCTGAAATAGATAATATAGCAGACAATGCTTCTCCTATGCTTCCCAAAGTATTGAAGTGGGGACTTCCGCTTGTTTTTCTTTTAGGAATCGTTTTTTTCATTTTTCGTAGTATGGAGCAGAGGCAAGAAAAGGAGGAGGCCAAGGCGAAAGCAATGGAAATTGAGGCCCGCTACAACGAATATCTTCAGTATATTCATACCGGCGATAGTCTGACCAACCTTGGCAATAAAAGTCAGGGAGGAGATTATGAGCAGTTCTATCTGGGGGCTGTTGGGCGTTATGATGCTGCTTTAAGGCTGGAGGATGAATATCGGACCGCATTTCCCGATGTGGCAGGCGTTTCAGCTCGGAAAGACAGTGTGCAGAAAAAGATTGAAGAGATTTATAACTTATTCGTATCTATGGCGGCAGAAGCGGAACAAACCCAGGATTACGATATGGCGGAAATTTTTTATAAACGGGCATCCGGCGTTAAACCGGAATCTGCCGTGTTGAAAGATTTTCGTGCTCGCAGGGAGGCCATTCAGGATTCTATCGCCGTTCACATTAATAATTGAAGAAGATGAAGACAACGATAAACAAGTTTTATATGAAAGTTTTTTGTAGCCTTCTGTCCCTGTTTCTTTTTGTAGCGTCTGCCTTTTCACAGGATTGCAACGGGACGTATGAGGGCGGTTTGGCCTTGTTGAAAAAGCGGACGGAGGCGTCTGTCAAAGAAGCGGTCCGTAAGTTCGAGTCGGCCAAGAGATGCTACAAGGTAAACCGCGACCAGCAAGGCGTGCTGAATTGTGATGAGCAGATCACTGCTTGTAAGCAGATACTGAACTATTTCACGCAACAGACCGCCAAGGTAACTGCAGAAGAAAGCTATGAGTTTCCGGAGGCAGGAGGCGAGCAAATCATCCCGGTAAAAACGAAACGAAGTTGGAGTTTCTCCGATGTCCATGACTGGTGCACGGCCACAAAGGAGAAAGATGGATTGAAAATCGTCGTCAATCCGAATCGGACGACAGTACGCCGCTCGCAAACTATCACATTGAAATGGTCCGGCGGGAAACAACTTGTCAAGATCGTGCAGGAAGGGGCGGAAGAGAAATTGACGTTGAGTGAATCCGATCTTTTTTTCCTGGCTGACGATACGGAGAAAGTGATCGAAATAACTTCGAATTGCGATTGGGCGGTTGAAAGCAATGATGCTCCTTGGTGCTCCTGGCGTAAAGATAGCCTGCACCTGTATGTTGAACCTTCCATCAACGAAGGGTCGGCAAGGCGTACAGGGACGATCCGTATCGGTGCCGGTTCGCGTCATGCCGAAATCCGTTTGATGCAGGAAATGGATAATTTCAGGATATTCACTCCGGATGAGAACGATACACTTGTTTTTATTCCGAAAGGAGGAACGGTAGATTTGCCCGTCGAATATACGGTCAATCAAAATGAGACGCCGTGGGAAATCTACTCCTATCCGAACTGGTGCACGGCAACCCGCGAAGGCAACGCCTCTTTGACCTTAAAATGTCTGTCTAATAAAATGAAAGAAGATCGTGATGGCACGATCTTCGTGAAAAAAAGGACGCAAGCTGATTTCCATAACGGTCATCCAGTTGGGCAAAGGTTCGAAATACATGACCTTCCAACCTCTTTTCGGTAAAAAGAAAAAAGCGAAATCTTTGTACCAGCGAGCCGTTTTGTTCACCCCCGAAGAAGATTGACATTTTTACAACATCAAGAACTTTTCCTGCAGTTTTTTCAGATACAGTTTGGAAATCTGCAGGTCGCGGACATTGTCGAACGGCGGATAGAACACGCATTTCTTATCCTTGATCATGATCAGATAATTGATGTTGATGATATAGGATTGATGAATCTGAATGAACGAGGGAGAACTTGCCAGTATCTGATCCGCCGCTATATTTTTACGGATGGCGATGGGGGCTGACGCATTGTTCAGGTACGCTTCCCATTGCTTCCTGTCTGAATTGTATTTGAAAAAGCCTACGTTTTCGGGCCTGAGGAACTGCAGATCGTTTGTCGGCGACGGGATGATGATCGTCTGCTCCAGCGGTGAAAGGCTCCTTAACAGGATATGAAAGGGAACTGTCTGCAATTGCTGTTCCTCCACCTTTTCGATGAAACGTTTCATCATATTGGACAATTCGCTTTTGTCAATTGGTTTCAACAAGTAATCGAAGGCCGATTCGCGGATCGCATCGAGCATATATTTATTGTAAGCCGTATAAAAGACGACTTGCATGTTCCATGTGATCTCGTTGCGGACCAAGTTCAGTAATTCGGGTCCCTGCATATCGGGAAGCTCGACATCGAGAAATACCAGATCCGGCATCGTTTTGAAAATCAATTTTTTCCCCATTGCCCCGTTTTTGGCTATCCCTTCCACATTAAATTGCTGATAGGACTTTAATTCGAAAGCTAAATTGTCCACAGCCAGTTCGTCGTCGTCGATGATTACTATCTTGTAGTTATTCTTCATGTGCACTCTCTTTTTTTACAAATTTAATAGTTGTCACCAAAGTGTTCCGGTCCTTTTTAGGCAAAATCATGGATATTCTCCCTTTTTGGACGGTTATTCGGTTACAAAAAGGAGCTAAGCGGATTACTTTCCTTCCGGCAAAGTGTACGAATAACCCTCTGGCAAGGTGAATTGTACGAGGCAGCCTGGGTTTTCATCCGTTCCCTGGCTACTTTTTTTGATAAGGATCGTGATAGGAACACTGTTTCCTGCATTCAGTAGCTCGATAGTTTGGTTCAATACTTTCAGGCCCGTTCCTGTACTTTGCATGGCTGGACAGCCAGTTTGCAGCCGGAACCCGGTACCGTTGTCTTCTATGCTAATAATAATATTCCCGTCTTGACGGAAGACAGTGATGGATAGTCGTTTTCGCCCTCTTTATCCCGAAGTCCGTGTTTGATAGCATTCTCGACCGGAATCTGGATCATCATGGAGGGGAGTTCGAACTGGTCGGCATTGATTTGCGGGTCTATCCGTATCTCGGTTTGAAGGGAGGAGCCGAAGCGTTCTTGTTCGAGGTCGAGATAGGTACGGACGAAATCTATCTCCTCGGCAAGCGTGATACATAGTTTTTCTGTCAGGCGCAGGTTGAGGCGCATGATTTTGATCAGGTTATACAGCTCTTTGTAGCTGCTGTCGCTTTGGCTGTAATGGTTGATGACCCGGTTGAGCGTGTTAAAGATAAAATGGGGTGATACGCGGTTGCGGATATTTTCCATCCGGAGGCTGATGATCTTGTTGCGTGTTTCCGCCAGCAGAAAGGCTCGTTGTTTTTTCTGGTAGAAATAGATGAAAGCTGCAATGGTCAGCAGTATCACACAAACGAGAATCCAGATATAGACACTTAGTTCCAGCGATCGCATGTCGCTCTGCTGTTTTTGTATGAACAGCCTTTGTTTCATCAGTGTCGTATCCTGTTTATAACGAAGGTCCGTTTCTGCCACTCGCATCCGGATGCGGTCGTTACGGATGGAGTCGTCCATCCGCATGTTTTCTTTGAGATATTGGTAGGCCTTGCGGTAATCACCTGTCTCTTCATAATAATGTTGTAGGAATTTTTTTCGGATATCGACTAAAGTCGGTTCTGCTTGCAAATTATCGGTCATGCTGTGGAGTTGTTTTGTCGCATCGGCGATATTCCCTTTTCGGAGCGCGAGTTCGAATATCTGCGTTTGGGCGTGGTACAGTGCTGATGAATTACCGATCTTTTCAAAATAGGAATAACTTTGATCCAAGTAGTATTGGGCTGAGTCGAGCTGTCCCATCAGTAGATAGATGGCTCCGATATTCAGCATGCAGACATTTTGGGCATAAACATATTCGGGTGAAGGTTTGACCAGTTCGTATCCTTTTTTGAATAGGTCGAGCGCTTCGGGATATTTTTTTTCAAAAAAGTAGACGTTTCCGTGGTTCGTGCAATAGACGAATTTCCGGTTGATGTCCATCTGGTCGAAGAGCTTGTAAGCCAAGTTGAAGTAGTAGTGCGAAAGATCGAAATCCCGCAGTTCCGAATAGGTTTGTCCCAGTCCGGTGTAGATATTGATCAGCTCTGGTTCGGGCAGATCGATCGAGTCGGCAATGTAGAGTATCTGCCGGTAGTACCATGCCCCTTGGTCGTAGCGGCCGCTACGGACATAGACGTCGGCCAGGTTCGTGTAGCCTGTCAGCAGCACCTCGCTGTTGTGTGTCTGCCGGCCGTACGAGAGCATTTGTTTGAAATATTTAAGGGCGGAATCGTTCATGCTGGTGATTGCATACCGGTTCCCTATGTTGTTACTTGCATCTGCCAGCAGGTAATAATGATAGGGTGTCAATATCTTTTGGCGTGCACAAAACTGTTCGACTTTCCTGCACAGTGGCAAGATCGTGTCGAACTCGGAAGTCGTCAGAAAAGTTTTGACATATAAATTATAAAGGATATACCAGTCGACGCTGTCCTGCACCGGGCGTGTCTGCATCGCTTCCTCCAATATCTGGCGTGCGAAAAGGGCATCTGAATAGATCGCTTTTTGAGCTTGTTCATAAACCGTATCTCCTTTAGGCGCAAAGTTGATCTCCTGTGTTACCGGAACCTGCTTGTTGCAGGACAGGATTGCGGAAAATAAAAAGATAGCAATGGTGTAAAGAGGGTATTCTTTTTTCATATAAGAGATGTTTTTTGATGAGCTTGTATTGAAATAAACCTATTTGTTTGGGCAAATGTAACAGATATAATGATATAAAAATAGATTGTTCCGATAAAAAGATAAATTATTTATTATACCCTTGTTTTTTCTGATATATGGCGATTGGCGGTAGTATCAAAATGTCACTACCTATCCATGAAAATCGGATTAGTAGGGCATATTTAGAGGATTACCCTTGCGGGTAATATATTTTAACATATCGATAAGGAAGGTGATAGCTGTTTTGGGTGTCTAAATGTAATGTTATGTGTCGTGATAGAAATAGATGAATTTGTTATGGATAAGTGCTTTTTTTACCGGATAGCAGTCGTAAATTACCGGATAGGACTTTTCTTCCTTTTTCCATTCTTCGATGCTCCGCGAATGTCTATTTTAGCGTTAAAACTAAAATTATTATGGAACATAAGACGCTACAATTTTTGCCAACGCCCACTACAGCCGGGCTGCCTGTTTTCTTTTTTGATTTTTCCCTGATGGCCTTCTTTCTGTCACAGGAAGCCGTTGCGCAGGAAAGTTAGAAAAATCTGTTTGGCAACAGATTAAAGAGCGGAAGATGGAGATGTGATTGATCT
>ENA-OQCB01000258-OQCB01000258.1-human-gut-metagenome-genome-assembly--contig:-NODE-258-length-25665-cov-6.725194_pt1 | contig 25665 bp, 17 predicted proteins | sample MGYA00242493_ERZ504568 | MGnify/ENA primary metagenome ERZ504568 (study PRJEB26092, sample SAMD00036229) | human gut metagenome | host: Homo sapiens | study: EMG produced TPA metagenomics assembly of...
CCTTAAAAACATTTTATAGGAAAGGCTTTGAAAAAACTTTCTTCGCTTAAATTTATGACATATAGAATAAAAAGCTATTTTTGTCACACCGTTTTTTAATTTTATCTTAAACTAATATTATGTACAAGATTTTTCATGGCTTCCATCTAGTGGAAGCTTATCAGGATTTAAAGAAAGCCAGACGGTTGGCAAAGAATCAGGCAGTGGCCAGATGTATTAAGTTAACCGTAGCTATTACCATTTCCCTTATTCTATGGCTCCTCCCTATCGACACATTTGGTATAGAAGGGTTAACCGTTATAGAACAAAGACTGATTTCTATCTTTATTTTTGCCACACTTATGTGGGTTTTCGAAGCTGTCCCTGCATGGACTACTTCCGTACTGATTGTCGTATTACTATTACTTACCGTTTCCGACAGCAGTTTATGGTTCCTCACTCAAGATATTCCAGCAGGAGAATTGGGACAGACAGTTAAATATAAGTCCATTATGCACTGCTTTGCCGATCCTATCATCATGTTATTTATCGGTGGATTCATACTTGCCATTGCTGCGACCAAAAGCGGTCTGGACGTATTGTTGGCACGTGTCATGTTACGCCCCTTCGGAACACAATCACGCTATGTATTATTAGGATTCATTCTTGTTACGGCTGCATTTTCAATGTTCCTCAGCAACACGGCTACAGCTGCCATGATGCTCACTTTCCTCACCCCTGTATTAAAGGCACTTCCGGCAGACGGCAAAGGAAAAATCGGTCTGGCCATGGCCATTCCCGTAGCTGCTAATGTAGGCGGTATGGGAACTCCTATCGGTACGCCACCCAACGCCATTGCACTAAAATACCTGAATGATCCGGAAGGGTTGAACTTGAATATCGGCTTCGGAGAATGGATGAGTTTTATGCTGCCTTACACCATTATCGTACTGTTTATTGCATGGTTTATTCTTTTGCGGTTGTTCCCTTTCAAACAAAAGAATATTGAATTACAAATTGAAGGCGAAGCAAAAAAGGACTGGCGTTCGATCGTAGTTTATATTACTTTCGCCATCACGGTCGTATTATGGATGTTCGACAAGGTGACAGGAGTTAACTCCAACGTGGTAGCCATGATTCCGGTAGCCGTATTCTGTATAACAGGAGTTATCACCAAACGCGACCTGGAAGAAATCAGCTGGAGCGTACTCTGGATGGTAGCCGGCGGCTTCGCACTAGGGGTTGCCTTACAGGAAACCGGACTCGCCAAACACATGATCGAAGCAATCCCATTCAACACATGGCCTCCTGTATTAATGATTGTCGGCTCCGGACTGATTTGTTACGCCATGGCAAACTTCATCTCACACACGGCGACTGCCGCATTGCTCGTTCCCATTCTTGCCATTGCGGGAAGCAGTATGCGTGAGAACCTGTCTTCGCTGGGAGGTGTAGAAACTTTATTGATCGGAGTGGCAATCGGTTCATCATTAGCAATGATATTGCCTATCAGTACTCCGCCCAACGCTTTGGCACATGCCACAGGCATGATCCAACAAAAGGATATGGAGAAAGTCGGTATAATCATGGGAATTATCGGACTGATACTTGGATATACCATGTTGATTATACTTGGTTCTAATAAGATGTTATAAATTTAAGTACCCCTTTTCCATAAAATTAAGACATAGAAAAAGCCCTGTGAGAACCAATCATTCTTACAGGGCTTTTTACTAGTCAGTCTTGCTCTGAAGACTGAGAATGTATCTTCTCCGCCTCTACATACTTACTCGGACTTACTCCATAATACTTTTTAAATACCTCACGGAAATATTTCGCATCCGAGAATCCGACTTTGTCGGCAATCTCCGTTATTGTATATTCACCCTGCTTCAGCAACTGTGCAGCATGTTGCAAACGTATCAGCCGGATATAATCAGCCGGAGCATAGCCAGTCAATGCCTTGAGTTTGTTGAAGAAGCTCGTACGACTCATATAATGCAGGTTGCTGAGCATTTCCACATTAAAGTCCGAATCCCCCATGTTCTTCTCTATACATTCCTTGACAGAAGCAATGAATTTCCAGTCTAAGGTATTAGTGCAATTAACCGGAAAATTCGGTTCTTCATCTTCGATACTATTATAAACCCGGCGGAGCAAAGCACGATTTGTTAGTATGTTCTTAATCGTTGCTTTGAGTATCCCCACACTAAAAGGTTTGGTAATATAAGCATCCGCTCCGATTTCCAATCCTTCGAGCATATGTTTCTCATCCCCCAGCGCAGTCAGCAAAACAACCGGAATATGAGACATCTCAAGATCCCCCTTTATAGTTGCACAAAGTTCATCTCCACCCATCTCAGGCATCATTATATCGGATATGACGAGATCCGGATTAAATTCCCGGATTATAATAAGAGCCTCCTTTCCATTCGGACAGGACTGGATATTATAACCCGTCCGAAGCATATCCACCAGATAATTACGCAAATCATCATTATCCTCCACTATCAAAATACGCTGCAAGGAACTGTTGATCCGGGATATCTCCATATCCGGTAATCCCGGCGTATCACCTGTTACAATAGTCTCCAAACGTTCATCCGGTGTTTTGGGAGAGATAAATTTTGCTTTATGGAAATGGCTATTTCCTTTCGGAAAAGTAATCCGTACACAAGTTCCTTGATTTTCAGCACTCTGAATCTGAATCTTACCTTTATGTAACTTAACCAGTTTGTATACCAGCATCAGTCCGATTCCGCTACCTGTCACCTTCAGATTAACGACATTACTACCCCGAAAATAGTTTCTGAACAATTTCTTCTGTTCACACGTTGGAATACCGATTCCCGTATCTTTCACCTCAATACTCCAACTATTTCCTTCCTCGGAAGCGTAAATACACACACTACCGTCTTCAGGTGTATATTTCAATGCATTTGAGAGAATATTCTTCAGAATAGAGCCCATTTTGTCACTATCAAACCACACACTCAAATAGTCAAAATTGCTTTCATAAACAAACCTGACATGCTTCATCTCGGCATATTTGCGGAAAGTGGCGCAAACATCATTCATATAAGTATTCAACTCATACTCAGAAACATAAAGAGTGGAAGAGTAGACATCTATCCGTTCGAAATTTATCAGGTTGGTTGTCAACTGAAGTAATGTATTCACATTTTTAAGAGCCATATTTATATGAGGTAGTGCCTGTTCAGCCCCCATGCGATTTTCCAAGACTTCCTCCAATGGAGCTTTTATCAATGTTAACGGTGTACGTATGTCGTGTGCCGTATTAATGAAGAACCGTGTTTTTTCGTCCGACACCTTCTTCTGTTTATGCAACATGATGATACGGAATATAATACCCATAACCAACACCAACAGAATTACATATCCCACCATAGCCCATACACTGGCCCATACAGGAGGCGTTATAATAATCTGAATGCTTCTTGTCTCATAAGTCTTATATTTTTCTTCATTGGATACGGCACGAATTTGTAATGTATAACTGCCGGGAGGCAGATTTCTGATGATAATCCGGTTATCCTGACTCGGACGGCTCCACTCTTTATGATAACCATCGATTTTCCATGAAAAAAGAATATTGGAAGGATAATCATAGTTGATAGAAGCTACATCAAGAGAAAACGTGTTTTGTCCGTAAGCTAGTTCCAGCCGGTCAGTTTCGTCAATATCCTTTTCCAAAGGTGATCCTTCATCACCCGGGTAAACAGGATGATAAGCTATCATAAAATCACGCAATAGCAAACGCGAATAATGTGGCTCCGGTATCTGTATGTCTGTTGGAAATTTGACAGCACCGTCATTTCCCCCGAAAACAAGCGCACTTTTGTTATAGGTCGTAGCAGAGCCTGCATTAAAATTAACACTCATCAATCCTTGTTCCCGTGTCCAGTTACGAAAGAAGTGCTCCTCAGGTGAATAAATCGTTATGCCATTTTCCGTACCCATCAGGAGACTCCCGTCCTGACGCGGAAGAATTGTATAAATATTATCGGAGATCAGTGCACAGTTGTCACTTCGGTACTGATGAATAAAGTTCTTCTTATTAATGTCATAAACAAGAAGTCCGGCTCCACGGGTACCAATATACAAAATTCCGTCTTCTCTTTGGTATAATGCGCATATATAGAGAGATTCAACAGGCAGGTCAATATACCTGTAAACTCCGGATTGTTTGTCAAGCAGATAGAGCCCCATTCGGGTACCAATCCACATCTGCCGGGAATCCTTCTCCTGAATGGTAGTGATAGAGTTTACTCCCGGATATAAACGCACACTTTTAGTCTCAAGATTGATGCGTTTCAAATGATAATACCCTCCGGACCATATATCACCGCCCGAGTCTTTTTTTATGTCAAAAATATATTGATCGGGCCGTACCCCTGCAATAGCAGCAGGAGAAAGGTAACTTATCTTAAACCCCTTCTTCTTTTCTATCTTGTAAATACCTGATGTAAAACCGCCCGCCCATATCACACCGGGAGAGACTTCACACAACGCTAAGAAAATGTGATTTTCATCATCAGGTACCGGATCAAAAGAACTGAAAAAAGAACGCCATTCTTTTGTATCAGTCTGATAGATACTGATACCGTTACTGGTTGCAAACCAAAGGTCGCCATCACTGTCCTCCAATACATCATGAACCTGATCGTTCACCAGTGAGCGGCTATTGCCAAGAGAATGCCTTATCAAGTCATAACTTCCATAACGGTTGTTACGAACGGTAATACCGGTAGGATAATTGGCAAGCCAGATACGTTCTTCTTCATCTACATAGATATCATTGATATTGTTTCCGTTCATCCCGTTATAACTACTATAATTGGCAGTTATATAGGGCTCACTCATATAGGTATTCACATCCAGTTTATATACACCTTTTCCACCCGTAGCTACCAAAAGCTCATGAGCGTTCAAAGCAACTATCTGGTTTATCTCTACATTATTGGGTGATTGACAAGGAATGATTTTCCCTGTCCCCTCCATGTCATATATAAGTACACCCTCTTTGTAGCTTCCTATAAACAGTTGTTTTGAGACGACATGATAATAGAGTTCATGCACTGGTGTACTGATACTTTCCACCGTTTCATCGGATAGCAGTTTCAAACTCCCATCTCCTATTCCGGCACGAAACAGACCGCTTCCCGTACCAATAAAAAAATGGTTACCATCCGCCTGTTCAATGGTAGTTATTTCACCAATAGCCGGCGCCGGCATATGTGTCGTTGTTCCGGTACGAATATTATACCAGATAATACTATCTTTACAGCATAACCATATACGGTCACTCTTGTCCAAATAACCGTAATTCAGAAATGCCTGCGACTTATTTCTAATCAACTCCGGATGCACATAAGCCAGTTCGAATTTATCATGTTGCAAATCGTACCTGAAAATACGACCTTTCTGACCGATTACCCATAATACATTTTCGCTGTCCATGTAGAGCCAGTTTAAGGCAATACGTGAATCCAGTTTCATACTGTCGTCTGAAAAGTTGTAATGCTTGATATGTTTGCCATCATAACGGTCTATCCCCTCCTGAGTCAGAAACCACATATAGCCCCGTTGGTCCTTTTGGATATGGTATATTTTTTGGTTATTCAAACCGTCCTCCAGACCTATATACTTATAAATCTGCCCTTTACTTACAGTACTACTTATGAGAAGAAGCACAAAAAACAAACATCTTCCCATTTTTACAAAACCATTCATGTCTTTCACAAATATTCAAAAATACCCTGCAAAAATATGAAAAAATTAATTAAAATACAAGATATAAATGTATTTATATTTCAATCAGTAATCATCATTAATTTTTCATATCCTCAGTTTTTAGTTTGTGGAAGAATATATCATAAATGAAAATGGGGAGAGAGTATTTTTCCTCCAATTAATTTGCATCTTTCAATATATTATCCGAATATTGCAGAGATGAAAAAGCACACTATGAATCCAGTTGATGAAAAAATCATAATAAAAAAGCTAAAGGCAGGAGACAACGAGGCATACAAGTATTTGTATGACTATCATTATGTTGCTCTCTGCAAACTTAGTTATTATATGCTGAAGGATAAAATACAAGCAGAAAGTATAGTCAGTGATGTTACTTTTTCACTTATGGGAGATTAGGGAGAATCTGGAACTTGTTCCTCCTCTACGTAATTACTTAATTATAGCCGTACGTAATAAATGCCTGAATTATCTGGCTCTCAAACAACAAGAAGTGGAAATCCGCTTTTTTCTGTTATGGAACGGGCAGGAATCCAACTGCAAAATATCATCCCAGACAATCAGCAACCTCTAGGGACGCTAATAAAGAAAGAACTGGAACATAAAATTCAGGAAGTGATTCAAAAACTTCCCCCTGTCTGCAAGCAGGTATTTATGATGAGCCGCTTCCGAGAGATGAGCTACGAAGAAATTTCTCAGGAACTTGGCATCTCCGTCAATACGGTTAAATATCACATAAAGAACGCATTAGTAGTACTCAAGAAAGAATTTGGAACTTTTTATGCATTTTTCTCGCTTTTTACCCTACCCTCTTATTCTAAAAAACTGTAGTATATATAAAGGCAATCATTATTTATGGATGAACAATCACTACATACAGACACAGTCCACGATTGGATTACCGGATATCTGACCAATAGCCTGACACCGGAAGAAATGCAATCATTTCAAGAATGGCTGAATGCCTCGGAAGAAAACAGAAAATATTTCTCCGATATACAGGAGGTATGGATAGCCGCCTCGAATGAGGCAGACGATGTTCATAGCTTCAACAAAGACAGAGCTTATCAACTATTCCTGAGACGAACCGGAGAAACTACCCAACAAGGTATCAATAAACGCAAGGCTTTCCAACTTCGCCCATGGATGTATGCTGCCGCGATGACTATCATTGTCTTTATTTGCGGAACGATTGCTTTCCAGACAGGAAAGAGTGTTATCCGCAAGCAGTTAACCCAAATTTCCATTGAAGCCCCATACGGCTCAAAAACCAAATTATATCTTCCGGACGGGACGCTGGTCTGGCTCAATGCCGGTTCGAAGATGAGTTATGCGCAAGACTTCGGTATCAACGAACGGGCACTGAATCTTACCGGAGAAGCTTATTTCGAAGTAACCAAGAATAAACATATTCCTTTTAAAGTACATACTGATGAACTGGACGTAAAGGTATTAGGAACCAAATTCAATTTCAGAAATTATCAGGATGATCTGGAAGCGAAAGTTTGTTTGCTCGAAGGTAAAGTGGCTCTCAGCACCCAACAAAAGGAAACGATACTTCACCCGGATCAGCAAGCCCTATTAGACAAGAAGACCGGAAAATTATTGATTTCAAGTACTAAAGCTGCTTACAGTGCCGAATGGACAAACGACCGTCTCTATTTCGACGAAGCGCTGCTCCCCGATATTGTGAAGGAACTAGAAAGAAGCTACAACATAAAAATCACTATTGCAGACGCTGCTCTAAACTCCGTCCGTTTCTATGGTAATTTCCGCAGAAGGGAACAGAGTATCCGGGAAATTATGGATGTACTATCATCTACCGATAAAATGACTTATATCATTGAGGGAAAAAATATTGTGATCACACTTCCTGAATGAGACTGAATGTTAAACCTTTGAAAACTTAAAAGAATATGAAAAGCAACTTTGAAAAAACATGATTTTACTCTCCCAGATAGAAATAAAAAAAGGTCAGGTTCCTTTCCAACCCCTGACCTCCTTTTAACTTTCTGTCTTAAAAGCCTCAGTGACTTTATCGATGAAAGCTTAGGCAAATATAAATAAAATCCTAAACTTCTCATCCTATTTATCAATTATTTATTCATTGACTTATGAAAACTAAGAAAAAGTTTTTTTTCATGGTCCTGCTCATGTTATGTCTTCATCTGAACTCATTTGCACAGCATATCAGTATGCAGTTGAAGAACGTGACTGTAAAACAGGCCATTGAAACCATACAGAAGCAAAATGGATATTCATTTACATTTGCGGCAAGCGATCTGAATACCCAGAAGATTATTACGGTAACAGCAAGGAACCTACCCATAGAGAAGGTAGTGGAACAGATTTTAATAGGACAAAATGTTAGTTATACAGTTCAAGGTAAAGACATCATTATAAAAAAGAAAAGTAACCAAGCCACACAACAGAAGAAAAAAAGTACAATCAGCGGAATCATCACAGACAATTACGGGGAACCGATCATCGGTGCCAATATCAAAGAAAAAAATGGTACAAATGGGACTATCTCCGATATTGACGGAAAGTTTCAGCTCACTGTCGACGAAGGTAGTAGCGTACAAATATCTTACTTGGGATATCTGACGCAGGAAGTGAATACCAGAAACAAAACGCATCTGGCTATCTCAATGAAAGAAGACGCGCAGGCGTTGGATGAAGTTGTCGTTGTAGGGTACGGAACGATGAAGAAAAGAGACCTGACCGGTGCCATTTCTTCTATCAAAATGGATGAAACTCCCGTGCAGACCTTCACGACGGTCAGCCATGCGTTAGCCGGAAAAGCAGCAGGTCTGCAAGTAGTGCAGACGAGTGCACAGGTAGGCGGCGGCAGTAGTTTCAATATACGTGGAGCAGCCTCTGTCGGCGCCGGGAACGATCCGCTTATCATCATTGACGGTTTTCCCGTTTCTTCCAGTTCTACGCTTGGTTCGGGCAATCGTTACGAAGCGGGGCAAACCGATAATATTCTCGAATCTATCAATCCGAATGACATTGAGTCGATAGAGGTTCTGAAAGACGCCAGCTCTACCGCTATCTACGGTGCAAGGGCCGGACACGGTGTGATTATCGTTACTACCAAACGGGGAAAAGAAGGAAAAGCAAGCGTCAACTACTCAGCCAATGTCTCTGTGCAAAGAATGAAAAACTCATTCAAGATGTTGAACGGGCAGGACTATATGTATCAGACCAACCGATATTATCACGAGCTATGGCTGAAAGAAAAAGGAGAAGGCATTTACGAGGATTATATGATTCCGAATGATGATGCGGCGGACTTTAAGCCCAGATACTCGAACGACCAGATACTCAACGCGCCGACAGTTCCTTGGTTTGACGAAATCACACGTACCGGACTTATGCACCAGCATAATGTTTCTATAAACGGCGGAACGGAAAAAACGAAATATATGGCTTCTATCAACTACCTCAACCACTCCGGTGTAGTGAAAAATAATGACATGGAGCGCTTCACTGCAAAAATAAATCTGGACCAGCAGATTTCCAAGTACGTAAAGGCCGGATTGTCTTTCAATATTAGCCGTAATAACTACGATAATGTACCTTTGGGAAACGGCGAGAATGAAAATTCCGGTATCATTACTGCTGCTGTTGCTTTCAACCCGACTGTTCCCGTCAGAGATGAAAAAGGAAATTATTCGACCAATCCTCAGATGCCTCAACTCCCGAACCCGGTGTCTCTCCTCGAAATTAATGATAAAACTGTAAAGGAACGATTGTTGGGTTCGGCTTATATAGAAGTGGAACCCATCAAGGGACTGAAACTAAAAGCCAATTTGGGTATCGACCGAAAATATCAGAAACGAAAAACTTATCTTCCGAAAACCACTCAATACGGGGCGGCAGTCAACGGTCAGGCATATTTAGCCCAGGAAGATAACAACGACTATTTAATGGATCTGACAGCCAATTATCAAAAAAATATTTGGTGAACATAGTTTCAATGTTCTTTTCGGTTATTCCTATCAGAAGTTCAACACCGAAGGAATGAGTGCAGGTAATCAAGATTTTATCAATGATTCATTCCTGTACAATAATCTGGGAGCAGGAAACTATAGTCGACCGCCGGTAGGTTCGTACGCTTCGGTAAGCAGCTTGAGTTCTTACTTCGGACGTTTCAATTATTCGTGGAAAGAAAAATACCTGCTCACTGCCACCATTCGTGCCGACGGCGCCTCCAACTTTGCCAAAGGACATCAATGGGGTTATTTCCCTTCCGTATCCGCTGGCTGGCGCTTCTCCGAAGAAAAATTTATCAAGAGTTCTTCCTCTGACTTTCTTTCGAATGGTAAACTACGCTTAAGTTGGGGACAAACCGGTAATTATAATGTAGGCAACGGAGCTCTCGACTATTATGGAGCAGACCCGTGGTATGGCAGCCAATTCGGTGATTCACAGCACGTAGGTATCTATGTATCACAATTAGGTAACCCGAACCTGACATGGGAAACGACAACCGAATTTAATATCGGTCTGGACTTGGGATTTTTCAACAATCGGATTAACCTGACTGCCGAATATTTCCAGCGTACGATCTCCGATTTGCTGGTGAAGAACAAAACGATTCCCCATTATAATGAAGTGAAAACCATTGCAGCCAACATTGGTTCGACTCAAAGTAACGGTGTGGAACTGACTCTGAACACGCAAAATATACAGACTAAACAGTTTACATGGAGTACTGATTTAACTTTCTCAACGTATAACGACCGTTGGAAAGAACGAGATCCGAACTGGAAACCTGCTGCCTATCAGAAGGAACAAGACCCGATTCGCGGAGTCTTTGCCTATGTAGCCGACGGACTGTTACAACCTGGTGAGGAAGCCCCCGCCCACCAGCCGCAACTTCTTCCCGGACAAGTGAAACTCAAGAATATAAATGGAGATGATAAACTGAATGAGGAAGATATGGTCTTAATCGGACGCAATGACCCCAAATTCATTTTCGGTTTCAACAACAATTTTTCTTATAAGAATTTCGACCTTAATATATATATGTATGGACAGGTAGGTAAAATTGCCGGAGCAAACAGTTATTACGACGCCTGGGGATCTTACGGAAACCGCATCAAACTGGGACAGAATGTACCTGTCTCTTTCAAGGATGCCTGGAGTTCGGACAACCAGACAAGTACACGCCCCAGCTTCATCGAGTCGGCTTATGGTACCGGTGATCTGTTTCTCCAGAAAATTTCATTCCTGCGTATCAGAAATATCACATTAGGCTACACCGTGCCAATCAGTAAAAGTATCTGTAACCGACTGCGAGTGTATGCTGACGTCAACAATCCATGTGTATGGACCAACTGGAAAGGCCAAGATCCGGAAACGGACAGTAACACGAATGCATATCCCAACGTCACTAGTTTTAGTATCGGAGTAGATATTTCATTCTAAATAAACCTAAAAAGAATTGAACATGAAAAGAATTACAAAACTTATATATCTTGCTCTCGGAAGCTGCCTCATCGCAGGACTAAACGCTTCGTGTGAACTCGTCTCCGAGAACTATGGTGATATCAACACCAGTATCTTCCCCAAAACGGCAGAAGACGCTGACGCTATCACAACGTCTGCCGCATACGCCACCTTTAAAAATAGTGGCTATGGAGGTCTGTTCAATATAGCAACAGGCATACAAATCGTCAGCGACGAAGCAGGCGATTACGGAATGTGCAACTGGGGTTGGGACCACATCAACTATGCCAACTGGAACACCCTCAAGATATCCGGTTCCGGTAGCTGGCTGACTGTTGAGAGCTACGCCTATGTAAACGATATCAGTAAAATGACTCTGACTATCGACCGGTTGAACGATATTGAAATGGACGATGCCCTCAAACAGCAATACATCGCCGAACTTCGTATGGGCAGGGGGTGGCTGGCATACCTTCTCTATGATTTCTACGGTCCAATCCCCATTGCCGACCTGGAAACACTCAAGAATCCTATGGCTGAGAAAATTCTCCCCCGACTCAGCGAGGAAGAAATGCAGACATATATCGAGACTGAACTTACAGAAGCAAGCAAAGTACTGCCTGCCAACTACAAAAAGGGAGATAAGAACTATGGTCGTTTTACAGCCGGATTGGCACATACTGTTTTGCTAAAACTCTATATGCTGACCAAGCAATGGGACAAGGCGGAAGCAGAGGGACGCGAACTGATGAAACCTGAATATGGTTTCGAACTTGTACCCGAATACAAAGATATATTCACGCTGGCAAATGAGAAGAACCCGGAAATTATCTGGGCTTGCCAATGTGCCAAAGGATACCAGGAACATAAATGGCAACCTCATGTATTACCCAACGACTATAATTTCACTTCTTATCTGGATAAAATGACCAAATGGAACGGATATAAAATCTCATGGGATTTTATGCAGACCTTTGATCCGGCAGACAGACGTTTGCTGACGATTGCATACGAATATACCAGTAAAGACGGAGTGGTACATAATGAAAAGAATGACAGACCGGATCCTTCCGCTCAATTATATTTAGGAGCAGTTCCATTGAAATATGAATTTGATCCGGATTGTACGGGAGAAGATTCACAAATAGACTGGATTATCTACCGGTATGCCGATGTGCTCACTTTGACAGCAGAGGCTATTGTACGCAACAAGAATGCCGTAACGCAGGAAGCTGTTGATTTGCTTAATGAAGTGCGTACCCGCTCGCTTCCGGGCAAAGAATACAGCCTGCAAGATTTGAACAGTGTGGACAAATTTCTGAAAGCTGTATTGGACGAAAGAGGTTGGGAGTTATATTTCGAAGGAAACCGCCGCCAAGACCTGATCCGCTATGGATTATTTGTGGAAGCTATCAAAAAGAAGGCTCAATCAATGGGTAAACAAACACTCGTGGATGAAGACCGTTACCGCTTCCCTATTCCACAAGATATTATTGATGAAGGTCAGGGAATAATCAAACAGAACCCCGGTTATTAATCACTGAAAAGAAAAAAACATGAAAAAGTTAATTTATAGCATCATCGGACTACTAATGTTCGCCGGTTGCGAAGATGATTATAAGACCGACATCACAATTCCAATGTCGGGCATATATCTGAGTTCTCCCGCCGAAGGAGCAACTATGGACTTAAATGATGAAAGTAAAGATTCATACGAGTTTACTTGGGATAAGGCTTCGGAACAAGGTTCAGTACTGATATTCAGCACTACCAAAGACCTTGTAAAACAGGTTACCGTAGAAGCAGGAACAGGAAAAAATTGCAATATATCAGCACTGGTTATCAACCAATTACTTTCAAAGTTAGATATTAAATCCGGAAATGAAAGACTCATTTACTGGACTGTAAAAGATAAAAATAACCAGACTGCCGCCGCATCAGAAGTTCGTACGCTACAAGCCAGACGAATGAAAAGTATCTTGCTTGCTCCTGAAGATATGTCGACAGCCACTTTGTTGGCAGACGCTACACAAACCAAAATAAAATTTGAATGGGATGCTTCAGGAATCGGTAATGATACAGAGTGTACGGTACTTCTTTCTTTAGATCCGGAAATGGACAACTTCGTAGAACTGCCGACCAAAGGAACAGGAAATATATCGATCACCCACGAAGAAATGGAACAGACAATCGAAAAACTGTCTATCAAGCGTTACCGGACCAATACTATTTATTGGAATGTACGTAACAATGCAGATCAGTCACTTATTTCGCGTGTCGCCAACACATTATACACAAACGACATGATGCGTTTGGTTGACAAACGTGGAGATGAAACGATCACTTATCCCGTAGTCCGCGTGACATTCTCCGACGGAACTTCGCAAGTGTGGACAGCCCAAAATCTGAATACTACCAAATACCCGGATGGAACGGAAATCGAAGCCGAATATTACAGATATGCTCCCGAATCCCTTGGAGAAGACTGGATCAAAGCAATCGGTACCTATTACAGTTTTGTGATTCGCGACCGGATTATCCCGAAAGGCTGGAGAATACCGACCGAAGCGGAATGGAATTATTTATTCTCTGAAGCCGGAAAGAATGGCGGGTATAATGTTCTTAAAGATCCTGCCTATTATTATAAAGATCCTACTGGTCAGGAACATTTGAATGAATGGGGACTGAGCTTTACTTCAGCAGGTACATGGAACTTGGATAGGGACGCAATCGAACTGGCCCAGGAAAAATTCTACTTTATGGCCGCCGACTTGGGCGATCCTGCAACCTGGAACGATCCCTGGCGAGCTTTAATCCATGACAACAGCGAAACATTATGGGTATCCTGGGCTAAAGGAACCGTCATGCGCTATATCTATGCAGAATAACTAATAAAACATGAATCATTATGAAAAGATATTACTTTCAAATATTACTGGCGTGTTGTCTGACGCTATTTGCCGGATGTTCCGATTCCGATTCGGAATCCGGTCAGAACGGCATACCCAAAGGTTCAAAAGCTATTGACCTGCAACAAGACAGAAGTGGTCTGCTACGTAATCCCTGCATGGGTTGGGGACTTTATGACGATGCAGTCGGCAATGTAGCCAACGCAGAAGAGTATTGGGCTGCACAAGATGAAGCTGCACGTAACTATGCATCTTTCTTCTATATACGCTGGCGTTGGTCGGAAATGGAACCGGAGGAAGGAAAATATGCCTGGATCTACGACGAGAACTATAAAAAGCTGATTCAAGGAGCGCTCGACCGGGGATTGAAGTTATGTTTCCGTATCTATGACAACGGACAGGACAACATCCGCCAAGGTACTCCCGAATATGTCCGTGCCGCAGGTGCCCAAGGATATGAAGTCGAAGGACAAAATAACGCCAAACTATGGACTCCTTATGCCGACGACCCTATCTTTCAGCAGAAATATGAAAAGTTTGTCGCAGCATTCGCCAAAGAGTATGATAACCCGGATATCGTAGATTTTATCGACGGGCACTCTTTAGGCTGGTGGGGCGAAGGCTCACATATCAAGTACCTGAATTCTGACAAGAAGAAAGAGACTTTCGACTGGTTTACAACGATGTATTCCAAGAACTTCAAGAATATCATTCTGGTATTACCTTATAATAGCGAAATCGGATTCAATACGGAAAAAGAAATCGCTATCGACCAAAAAGGGTATGGATTGCGCAGAGACGGTCTGGGAAGTATGTGGTTTACTGAAAATGACGAGAAAGTAGCGAACGAGATGTATGGAAAAGTTTTAATGGTGGGCGAATGTGCTTACTGGGGAGGATATACGGCTGCTTACGAACCTTTCAAAAATGACACAAAATATTCCTTCAAATCATGGAAGGATGTATATAATCAGAGTTTCGACCATGCCCAGACTTATCATTTCAATACACTCGACCTAAGGACGATTACCGAAACAAAGGGCTGGACGGGACTGGCACCGGAACTTGTCCGCAAATTTGTTCTGAACGGCGGATACAGGGTATATCCTACTTATGTAATCATGCCTTATGAAGCCTCAGCAGGCCAAACCGTATCTATCTCCCACTCATGGAGAAACACCGGATATGGTTACTTGCCGAATAACATGAAGAATTGGAACTATAAGTACAAACCGGCCTTTGCCTTGTTCGACGAGAGCGGCAAACTGGTAAAATCATGGATTGACGAGGATGCCGAACCTTCGCAATGGTTGTCTAACCAACGGAGAAACTATACTTACGAGGTTTCCCTCGACGGTATTTCCAGAGGCAATTACCAATGGGCGGTAGCTATTGTCGACAAGACCAAAGATAACCAACCGGGTATCAATATCGGTATCAAAGATAAGGAGAAGAAGGATGGGTGGACGTTTATCAGTGAGATGACAATTAAATAAATGAACCGATAAAGCATGAAACATATACATTTATATCTATTTGCACTTATCTCCGTGATCCTTACAAGCTGCTCACACGCCTGTCAAAAGGTAGAGTTGCAGGAAGACACCGTATCATTGCTTCGCAACCCTTGTATGGGTTGGGGAGTATATGATGACGCTAATGATGAAGTACAAAACGCGAATATTTACTGGGCTGCCCAAGACGAGGCAGCCCGTCAATACGCTTCTTTCTTTTATGTACGTTGGAGGTGGTCGGACATGGAACCGGAAGAAGGCAAATACGCCTGGCTGTATGATGAAAATTACAAAAAACTGATACAGGGTGCCTTAGACCGTGGATTGAAACTCTGTTTCCGTATTTACAACAACGGACAGGATAACCTGCGTGCCGGAACTCCTGACTACGTACGCCGTGCCGGAGCAAAAGGATATACCGTAAAAGGATTGAAAGGTGATCTTTGGACACCTTATCCGGATGATCCGATTTTTCAGGAAAAACTGGAAAAGTTTGTCGAAGCCTTTGCCAAGGAATATGATAATCCGGATATTGTAGACTTTGTAGACGGATATAGTCTTGGTTGGTGGGGAGAATGTCACCATGTGATCCTGCAAGACCAAAACAAATTCGAGCAAGTGTTCGACTGGTTCACAACCCTCTATTCCACTCACTTCAAAAATGTGCTTCTTACGCTCCCCTTCGGCAGCCAAATCGGTTTCGACACCGAAAAACGAATTGCAATTGACGGAAAAGGATATGGCATAAGACGAGACGGATTGGGAAGCATGTGGTTCAGTGATGAAGAAAGGAGGATCGTCGCGGATATGTATGGAAAGACACTTCTTGTCGGAGAATCCTGTTACTGGGGATGTTCCACCGATGATTGCACTCCATTCACCTCGGATACACGTTATCGGATGAATACATGGAGAGATGTATACAAACAGACCTTCCAACACGCCATTGAAGGACATTTCAATACGTTGGATTTAAGAGAGCTCCCCGAAACAAAAGGGTGGACCGAACGGGCAAATGACCTGATAGAAAAGTTTATTATCCAAGGAGGATACCGGATATATCCATGCAGCGTATCATTGCCAGTCCGTGCCAAAGCCAAATCGACAGTCCTCATTTCACACGAATGGAAAAATACAGGAAATGGTTATCTACCTAACAATATACCCAACTGGAATTATAAATATAAACCGGCTTTTGCATTGTTTGACCTACAAGGGAATCTAGTGCAAACATGGGTAGACGACAACGCAGAACCTTCGGACTGGTTGCATAACACAGTGCATTCTTATACTTATCCGGTTACTTTCACGGATATTCCGAAAGGTACTTATCAATGGGCTGTAGCTATCATCGACCAAACAAAAGACCAACAGCCGGGAATTAAACTGGCAATCAAAGACAAGCAAGAAAAAAAAGGCTGGTTTCTACTTAATGAGATCGTTATTCAATAAAAAACAATTATATGAAAAATTACAAATTTTCTAAAGAAATAAAGGGATTATTCTCACCGCAGTGAGAATAAATTCTTATCGCTATGAGAAAAAGTTCTCACCATAATGAGAATTTTTTCTCATCACGGTGAGAATACTTTGAGAATTATTTCATCTTATAAACCAATGTTCCTCCCTTGACAATATCTTCATGAGAGATAGTATTCTTCGTATAAGGTTCACCATTCAAAGTAATGCTATCCACATACTTATGCTCTTTCGACAGGTTCTCTGCGATAATAGTAAAAGTCTTGCCACCAGCCAAATGCAATACCATTTCAGGCAACTGGGGCGCCCCGAATACATACTCGCCACTCACCGGATTCACCGGATAAAATCCCATTGCACTCAACATATACCATGCAGACATCTGACCACAATCGTCATTTCCGCAAAGTCCGTCAGGTTTGTTTCGGTATTGAGTATCGAAAATCTCACGGATTAACTCTTGTGTACGCTCCGGACGACCGGCTAATGCATATAAATAAGTTACGTGATGACTCGGTTCGTTGCCGTGAGCATATTGTCCGATCAATCCTGTTACATCAGCCAGACCTTCACCTTCCAAAGTAACGGTAAACAAAGAATCCAAATTATTCAGGAAAGGTTCTTCACCACCAAAGAGCCGGATTAATCCCGGGACGTCATGTTGCACGTGCCAGGTATATTGCCATGCATTTCCCTCCGTATAATCTCCCCCTATACTTTCCGAATGTCCCAAAGCACTCGGATTAAACGGAGCCTTCCATGTTCCATCTGCTTTGCGCGGACGCATAAACTGGGTTTCAGTATCAAAGAGGTTCTTATAATAATCGGCACGTTTTGCAAAGTACGCCGCATCTTCTTCTTTTCCCATACGGCGTGCCATGTCGGCAGCAGCATAATCGTCATATACCGACTCTAATGTGGAAGACACCGATTCGGCTTTTATCAGGTCGGTCGGGAAATAGCCGTATTTCGTATATACTTCCCAGTTTGACTTCAACGGATGTGAAACAGTCTGCGTCTTCTTTATAATATTGAAAGCACGCTCCGCGTCAAAGCCACGGAATCCCTTACGATAGGCCTCGGCAATCACAGAAACCCCATGATTACCTATCATACAGTAGTTCTCCTTTCCCCATAATGCCCAGATAGGCAGGAATCCCTGCACTTCACCTTGTTCTATCAACGAATTAACAAAACCGTCGACACGTTCGGGAATTATCAATGTATAGAAAGGATGAGCGGCACGATAAGTATCCCACAAAGAGAACGTAGAATAAAAAGTCCCCGTTCCCGCTTTCACAACGGAGTCGGCAGCGTTACGATACATACCATCGACATCCGAAATCTCATTCGGTTGAATCAAAGCATGATAGAAACTGGTATAGAAGTTTGTCTTTTCATCATCGGTACCGTCTATTTCGATACGGCTCAGATAACTATTCCATTCATTATGCGCAGCGTCTCTCACTCCGTCAAAGTCCCAGGCAGGAATTTCCGCTTCCAAGTTCTTCTTGGCTCCGGCTACGCTCGTAGTGGAAAGGGCCACTTTCATCATCAACTCGTCTCCCGGCTGTATGTCGAAAGTAGCAACAATGCGTTTCCCTTTCTCCGTCTCTCCCATCGGAAGGTAAAGCGAGTCTGCAACAGGACGATTAAATTTTATCACAAAGAAATAATCCTGATTCACCCATACGGCATTATTGACATGTCCGGTCAGCGTTTGGGCGTCTTCCCAATTCACCTCACAACTCTTCACGTGTGAATGATATTGTTCTTCCCTCCAGGCAGGACCATGCTGAAGATCTATCAGCAGAGAAGCGGAGTCTGCTTTGTTGTAGGTATATCGATGCAGGGCAGCATGGATAGAAGCCGTCAGTTCCGCTTTCACCTGCGGATCGGAAAGTTCCACAGTATAGTAACCCGGCGCAGCCGCTTCTTTATCTTTCGGGAAATGACTGCGATAAGCGTCCCAGGCACGGGTACGTGTACCGGTAACAGGCATTACCAGAATATCACCCAAGTCCATACATCCTGTTCCATTCAGATGCGTCTGCGTGAATCCCCAAATCAGAGAATCCTGATAGGTATACTCGGAACAATAGCGCCAGCCGACTGCACCCGTCACAGGGCTGCTCTGGATCATTCCGAAAGGATAACAAGCCCCCGGAAAGGTATGCCCATTATCGGCCGCACCGATGAATGTATTAACGTATCGGGTATAATCTTTTGTTTCCGCTTTTTCTGTCGGAGAACAGGAAGAATAGAAAAATAAACCTGCCAAAGCAGCAGCCATAAGAGGGATTCTTCTTTTCATAGTAAATATAATGTTAAATTAATGTCGCATAATGACAGCGACAAAGATAAAAAAAATCCCTCTCATGACATCCGTACGATTCGTTTATTTCCAAAGGCAATCTATCGTTCCACTGTGATAAAACAAAAATCTTGCGACTTATTGGATAATACAACTCAATTATTTATCTTTGTTAGCTTAATAATAAGCTGGCTCAAAAAACAATAAGCATAATGAAGATTTCTTGAAATTTACACTTGCAACAGTAACCGGTATTATCCTGTCAAGTATCGTATTATTTATTGTCAGCATGGTGACCTTGTTCGGTATCATGTCTGCTTCGGATACGGAGACAATAGTAAAAAAGAATTCGGTAATGATGCTCGATCTGAACGGAACGTTGGTCGAACGCACGCAAGAGAATCCATTGGACATTCTATCACAATTATTCAGTGACGATTCCAATATATACGGTCTGGACGATATCCTCTCTTCTATCAAAAAAGCAAAAGAGAATGAAAATATTAAAGGAATTTACTTGCAGGCCTCTTCATTGGGAACGTCATACGCTTCTTTACAGGAGATCCGTAATGCACTACTTGATTTCAAGGAAAGCGGAAAGTTTATCATTGCTTATGGAGACTCTTACACCCAGGGACTTTATTATCTTTCCAGCGTAGCCGACAAAGTGCTGCTCAATCCTAAAGGGATGATAGAGTGGCGTGGCATTGCCGCAGCTCCTGTCTTCTACAAAGATTTGCTGCAAAAAATTGGTGTAGAAATGCAAATCTTCAAGGTAGGAACATACAAATCGGCAGTGGAACCGTTTATTTCTACCGAGATGAGCCCCGCCAACCGAGAACAAGTGACTGCTTATATCAATTCTATTTGGAGACAAGTGACTGAAGGTGTATCCAATTCACGCTATATCCCGGTGGATTCATTGAATGCCTATGCCGACCGTATGCTAATGTTCTATCCGGCAGAGGAAAGTGTAAAATGCGGATTGGCTGATACGCTGATTTATCGAAATGATGTGCGTAACTATCTAAAAGAGCTGGTAGAAATAGGCAAGGACGATCAATTGCCTATGCTTGGCTTGAGCGATATGGTCAATGTGAGGAAAAATGTACCGAAGGATAAGAGTGGCAATATCGTAGCTGTTTATTATGCTTCCGGAGAAATCACCGATTATGCCGGTTCATCTGCTTCTGATGAAGGTATAGTAGGTTCCAAAGTGAGCCGCGACCTTCGCAAACTGAAAGACAATGATGATGTGAAGGCAGTCGTGCTTCGAGTTAACTCTCCGGGCGGAAGCGCTTTTGCTTCCGAACAAATCTGGCACGCCGTAAAGGAGCTGAAAACTAAAAAGCCGGTTATTGTCTCCATGAGCGATTATGCCGCTTCAGGTGGTTACTACATCTCATGTGCGGCTGATACGATTGTGGCGGAACCAACAACATTGACCGGTTCTATCGGTATTTTCGGTATGGTACCGAATGTAAAAGGGCTGACAGACAAAATCGGTTTGACTTACGATGTAGTAAAAACAAATAAATATTCGGATTTCGGAAATATCATGCGTCCTTTCAATGAAGGAGAAAAAGCATTGCTGCAAATGACGATAACCGAAGGATACAATACATTTATCGGCCGTTGCGCCGAAGGACGCCACATGACTAAAGAAGCTATCGAGAAGATCGCCGAAGGTCGTGTGTGGACCGGTGAAGCCGCCAAGGAACTGGGTCTGGTGGACGAGCTTGGAGGTATTGACAAAGCATTGGATATCGCCGTAGCCAAAGCGGATATCGAAAATTATACTGTTATCTCCTATCCGGCGAAACAGGATTTTTTCTCCTCTCTGTTTGAAACTAAACCGACAAATTACGTAGAAGCACAATTGCTGAAAAGCAAATTGGGCGAATACTACCGTCAGTTTGATCTGTTGAAGAATCTGCAAGAGAAATCCATGATTCAGGCACGCGTCCCATTTGAACTGAATATAAAATAACCTGTACTGCATGGACGAACACTTTATCAAGATACACAAGTGGCTATACCCTGTCTCATGGATATACGGAGCAGTGGTAGTGATGAGAAACAAGCTCTTTGACTGGGGAATCTTCCGGTCGAAGAGTTTCGATGTTCCCGTTATTTGTGTCGGCAACCTTGCCGTAGGAGGTACAGGCAAAACCCCGCACACTGAATATCTGATAAAGTTACTTCATGATAAATATCAGGTAGCCGTCCTCAGCCGGGGGTACAAACGACGTACTAAAGGCTATGTGCTCGCCACTCCCCAATGTACGGCAAAAACAATTGGAGATGAACCTTACCAGATGTATACAAAGTTCTCTTCCGTCACACTGGCTGTTGACGAAAAACGTTGCCACGGAATAGAAAAGCTACTCAAACTGAAAGAGCCTTTGACAGACGTTATCCTGCTCGACGATGCCTTCCAGCACCGTCACGTAAAAGCGGGATTAAACATTCTGCTGACTGATTATCACCGTCTTTTCTGCGATGACACCTTACTTCCGGCCGGACGTTTACGCGAGCCCGTCAACGGAAAGAACCGGGCGCAGATTGTCATTGTCACTAAATGTCCGCAGGATATCAAACCGATTGATTATAACATTATCACGAAACGGCTGAACCTTTATCCGTATCAGCGGCTATTCTTCTCGTCGTTCCGGTATGGTAACTTGCAACCCGTATTTTCGAACGAGGGCGGCATTGCGTTATCTTTACTGACTGATACTGATATCCTGTTAATCACAGGTATTGCCTCTCCTGCCCCTATCCTCGAAAGACTGGGAGATTGTACGAAGCAAATAGACTTGCTTTCATTCGGCGATCACCATGACTTCACCCATAAGGATATGCAACAGATAAGGGAACGATTCAACAAGTTAAAAGGTAAACGGCGGTTGATTATCACTACCGAGAAAGACGCCACACGCCTGATCAATCATCCGGGCTTGGATGCGGAATTAAAACCGTTCATCTATGCTCTGCCTATTGAAATAGAAATATTACAGAACCAACAAGATAAATTTAACCAACATATTATTGACTATGTTAGAGAAAATACAAGAAACCGCAGCTTACCTGAAAGGAAAGATGCACACCAGTCCTGAAACAGCCATTATCCTTGGCACAGGTCTTGGCAGTTTGGCAAACGGAATCACCGAGAAGTATGAAATAAAGTATTCGGATATTCCTAACTTCCCGATATCTACCGTCGAAGGTCATAGCGGCAAGCTGATTTTCGGTAAATTGGGCAATAAGGATATTATGGCAATGCAAGGCCGTTTTCACTATTATGAGGGTTATTCAATGAAAGAGGTTACTTTCCCCGTACGTGTGATGCGTGAACTGGGTATCAAAACCTTGTTTGTATCCAATGCCAGTGGCGGGACGAATGCAGATTTTGAAATCGGTGACCTGATGATTATCACTGACCATATCAACTACTTCCCCGAACATCCGCTACGCGGAAAGAATATCCCTTACGGTCCCCGTTTTCCGGATATGAGTGAAGCATATAGCAAAGAACTGATCCGCAAGGCGGACGAAATTGCCGAAGAAAAAGGCATCAAGGTTCAGCACGGAGTTTACATCGGTACACAAGGCCCTACTTTCGAAACTCCGGCTGAATATAAATTATTCCATATTCTAGGTGCCGATGCCGTAGGTATGTCTACCGTTCCCGAAGTGATTGTTGCCAATCATTGCGGAATTAAGGTATTCGGTATTTCTGTTATCACAGATTTAGGAGTAGAGGGAAAGATCGTGGAAGTAACGCACGAAGAAGTCCAGAAAGCAGCCGATGCCGCCCAACCGAAAATGACAACTATCATGCGTGAACTTATCAACCGTGCCTAAACATTAAAATCGATTTATGAGAACTGAAATAGCTACTCTTGGTGAGTTCGGTCTGATTGACCGCCTCACCGAGGGAATTAAATTAGAAAACGAATCCAGTAAATACGGAGTAGGTGACGACGCTGCTGTCCTCTCTTACCCTTCAGAGAAGCAAGTATTGGTGACTACCGACTTACTAATGGAGGGTGTACATTTCGACCTGACTTATGTCCCCTTGAAACATCTGGGATACAAAGCTGCCGTAGTCAACTTTTCCGACATTTATGCCATGAACGGTACTCCCCGGCAGATCACGGTTTCTATCGCCCTTTCCAAACGGTTCAGCGTAGAGGACATGGATGATCTTTATGCCGGTATCCGTCTGGCCTGCCAACAATATAATGTTGATATCGTAGGAGGTGATACGACTTCTTCCCTTACAGGACTTGCTATCAGCATTACTTGTATCGGCGACGCAGACAAAGATAAAGTGGTCTACCGCAATGGAGCCAAAGAAACCGACCTGATTTGTGTCAGCGGGGATCTAGGTGCCGCCTATATGGGGCTACAACTTCTTGAACGTGAAAAGGTTGTACTGAAAGGCGAAAAAGATGTCCAACCGGATTTCTCCGGCAAGGAGTATCTACTGGAACGCCAACTTAAGCCGGAAGCCCGTAAAGATATCATTGAGAAACTTGCTGCCGCCAATATCATCCCGACTTCAATGATGGACATCTCCGATGGCTTATCATCCGAATTAATGCATATCTGCAAACAGAGTAATACCGGCTGTCGCATATACGAGGAGCACATCCCCATTGATTACCAGACTGCTGTCATGGCCGAAGAGTTTAACATGAACCTAACAACTTGTGCCATGAACGGAGGCGAAGACTACGAGCTTCTTTTCACCGTACCTATCGCCGACCACGAAAAAGTTTCGCAAATGGAGGGTATCCGCCTCATCGGACATATCACCAAACCAGAACTTGGCTGTGCCTTGATAACCCGTGACGGACAAGAGTTCGAACTGAAAGCCCAAGGTTGGAATCCGCTAAAGGAGGATAAATAGAATATTCCGGTTAACAGCAAAAATATTTTCAATTCATATAACACTGATAATAAGCAAACTAACTTTTTATCAGTGTTTTTTATTACCGGAAGCCTTGCAGATTCCAAAAGTTTCACTACCTTTGCAACCGCAATCAAGCAAGGTGCCATAGCTCAGTTGGTAGAGCAAAGGACTGAAAATCCTTGTGTCCCCGGTTCGATTCCTGGTGGCACCACTATCGATTCGGTAATTTCTCGGAACCCATTGAAATTCAGTCATTTCAATGGGTTTTCTTTTATACTCCAATACGCAAATTCTAGCCGATTCGAGTATCTGGAAATGTCCCATTCGGTGGCTTTTTCAGAGTCCCTTTAAAAAACCACCGATTGCACTATATTTCACTCATTTACAATAATTTGCGCCAATCATTTTTAGGAGCAAAAACATACTTTTGCATACCTGCTTGAATGTAATGGAAACAGCGAAAAAAGAAAAGCAAAAAAGATTCTTCCTTTACTGGATCAACGTAAGAATCTGAGGGATTTTCATTTTATGCATATAATTTAGCGAGTCTATACAAGAAAAATGCTTTATCTCTTACTCCTCTGAACTGTGCCCTGAACGCTTTGATTTTAGCATTAAATGATTCTGCTGCTGCATTGGTAGCCCTTCTTTCAAAGAAGTTTATTATATTCAGATAGTGCGTTTGTATCGAGCGCGCTACCCTTCCAAAGGTGAGAAACCCCGCTTTGTCTACTTCATCATACCACCTTGCAAGCCTTGTCAAAGCTATATCTTTAAACTTACACTGATGATAGATTGATCCTAACCGCATGGCCATATAATATCCTTTCTTTATATCGGGATATTCTTTAAATAGAATCTCGGCCCGTATCCTTTGAGACTGAGTCCATAGAGATTCTTTTTTGTAAAGCAGATAAATACTCCTTGCCAGCAACTGTTTTCTTGTATCTCCATTGGCGAAAACGGGCGCATGATACATCTTTCCGCAGGTCTTGGCGTAAGCTATCTGTATGGACTCTTCGTCCAAAGCCTCCCAGCGAGCTTTCACCCGCATCTCCTGAACCGCTTCATACGCTAATTTCTGTACATGGAAACGATCCGTAACCCGTTTGGCAGCAGGGAAGCAAGTCCGGGCAATCTGTTCCATATTGGGAGCCATATCCAATGTTATCTCACGCACCTGGTAGCGGCGACGACGCGAAAGTTTAAGCAGGACAGAGGTAACCGTGCAAACATCCGTACCTTTAATGATACCAATAATACTGCCTTTACCACCGTGAGTCTCTTTATTAATCAACACAGTATAGAGTTCTCCAC
>ENA-OQCB01000259-OQCB01000259.1-human-gut-metagenome-genome-assembly--contig:-NODE-259-length-25635-cov-15.276031_pt1 | contig 25635 bp, 20 predicted proteins | sample MGYA00242493_ERZ504568 | MGnify/ENA primary metagenome ERZ504568 (study PRJEB26092, sample SAMD00036229) | human gut metagenome | host: Homo sapiens | study: EMG produced TPA metagenomics assembly of...
CCGATGCAGTCATGTAGAATATCGTGGAACACGACTTCCTATGGAGAAAGATGCCAGACAAAGCGTATTTTCTGTGGTAGGGGAAATGCTGCAGGATGGGATGAAGGTTATTGCTGTGGCTCGGAAACATGTGGGAACACGAAAGGAAATCACACCTGACGATGAAAAGGATATGACTTTGGTTGGTTATCTGTCTTTCTTTGATGCCCCAAAACAGACTGCAGGCGAATCCGTAACAGCACTGAAGAGATTAAAAGTAATCCCAAAGATCCTGACCGGAGACCAGGCAGCCATTGCACTCTCCGTCTGCCGCCGGGTTGGAATCTCTGCGGAACATATCCTGACCGGTACCCAACTGGATGAAATGACAGACTGTGAACTAAAAAAGGTGGTAGAAGAAACCCATGTTTTTGCAGAGCTTACTCCCGGTCAGAAAGTGCGTCTGGTTTCTGCACTCAAAGAGAATGGTCATACCGTTGGATTTCTTGGGGATGGGGTCAACGACATCCCGGCACTGAATGAGGCAAATGTGGGGATTTCTGTAGATACAGCAGTGGACGCCGCCAAAGATGCTGCTGATGTTGTACTGCTGCAAAAAGACTTAAATGTATTGGAGCAGGGTGTCCTGGAAGGGCGAAAGACTTTTACCAATATGCTGAAGTATATTAAAATCACTGCAAGTTCCAACTTTGGAAATATTTTTTCCATCATTTGTGCCAGTGCCTTTTTACCGTTTCTTCCTATGACCTCCATCCAGATCCTGCTTCTGAATCTGTTATATGATACGTTGTGTATCGTACTTCCCTGGGACAATGTAGATGAGGAAGAAATACTGTCCCCAAGAGACTGGTCCGGCAAGACACTGAAGCAGTTTATGCTTTCTTTCGGACCGATCAGTTCCCTATTTGATATTGTGACTTTCCTGTTTTTATATTATTTCCTATGCCCTGCACTATGCGGAGGGACAACTTACCTGCAGCTTACCGATCCTTCCCTGAAGCTTCAGTACGCTGCTTTATTCCAGACAGGCTGGTTTTTGGAGTCCATGTGGACACAGGTTTTGATCCTGCATTTCCTTCGTACTGCCAAAATCCCGTTTCTCCAAAGCAGGGCATCTGCACCGGTCATCTCTATCACTTTGGTGGGGATTCTTGCTTTTACAGCCCTTACTTTTACCAGCGGGGCATCACTGTTTGGACTGACAAAATTACCGCTTTGGTATTTTGCCTTTTTGCTGCTTGTGGCATTTTTCTATATGCTGCTAAGTTCCGTAACCAAATATTTTTATAAGAACAAATATCAAGAGTTGATTTAAAGGAGGCGTTCATGATGAAAAAGAATATCAGTTATATTCCCATGGATCATGCCCTTGAAATCTGGCTCTTGGAAAAATTATTAAGGGAACCGCCGGAAAGTACTTATACAAAAGAGCTGATTTCCGGTATTCAGGACATGATAAGCGGTGAAGTATCCTCGCTGTTATTAGGAGCCTTAGAAGATACAGAGGTGGCCATTGGTGTACACTCGGATGAACTTCTGATCGGTGATCTGGAAATTCATCCAAGGAGCCGGAAAGTCCTGATGAAAGGTTCTGAAATCAGCCTGACACCAAAGGAATTCGATATTTTATATTTTCTTGCTAAGAATCGTGGAGAAGTATTTACAAAAGAACAGATTTATCGTGCAGTATGGGAGGAGGATTATCTTCTGGATAACAGTAACATCATGGCCTTTATCCGGAAACTGCGAAAAAAGATTGAACCTGCCCCGGATTCTCCCACATACATTTTAACGATCTGGGGGATTGGTTACAAATTTAATGATGAGTTATGAAAAAGGCGGACTGAGACCATTTTAGGTTCCAGCCCGTCTATTTTCTTGCCAAATCGCAAGAAAATCGCAAGACTTTAGCCATAGGATTCCCCTGCTGTTTTTTATATACTTTTCGTGGTCAAAGAAACGTATCCACAAATACGGTAATGATTCATACCAATTGGGAGGTGTTGCAATTGAAGCGAAAACGAAAAGATTTGAAAGGAGCAATCCTTTTTGCTCCCTACCCCATATTTACAATCCTATGCAGCTATCTGGGCTGGCATTTCTCTGGATATAGAATGATTATCTTTCAGTTTTGGTATCAGGTAAGTGCTGTGGTCTGGGTTATTCTTGCTACCACCATGATTGTACTTATCACCAAACTTTTGAAACTGACGAAACGAAGCAGCCGCTTCTATCACTAAAAGGAGGATCAGACAATGGACTTTACCTGCATTTTTTTTGGAATCCTATTTACCCTTGCCGGTCTTTGGTTTGCCTTTGGAAAAGGCTACCTTCATCTTTCCCTATGGAAAAATATGCCGCAAAAAGAGAAGGATAAACTTCGAATTGTCCCGCTTTGCCGTAATATCGGAGGAATCATTACCTTAAACGGTACCATCTTTCTGGTAAAAGGATTTTTGCCCTTATTTACAAACCACTGGTTTGTATCTGCAATGATTGCATGGATGATACTTGCTGGCTTAGATGTCTGGTATATCGAAAAAAGTAACCGATACCACAGACCGTAATTCCCATTACGGTTTTACATAGATAGCTTTTAAAGATTGTGAGGTGAAAGACATGGACTCTGAAGACAGTCCACGAAGGCAGAGAATATTGTATGAGTGTCCACAGATTCCGTGTCCCTCATAGAATCTTCCTTGCCCTTACAAAAATTCAAGGAGGTAAGACCAATGAACAAAAAAGAAAATCGTATGGCTGTTCGCCAGACTGTAGAAAAGGCAGTCATCCGTGACGAACAGAACCGTCGCATCCAATCTGCAGCAACCAACCCGGTAAAAGAGGTTTTGAAAATCCTTCATACCACACTTAGGGGGTTAGAAGCAGATACCGTATCCGTAAACCGTTCCAAATACGGTACGAACAAAGTCACCCACGAAAAAAAGAAATCCCTGGCAAAACGTGTGGCGGGTGCATTTATCAACCCTTTTACTGCTATTTTATTTTGCCTTGCTTTTGTTTCCACGATTACGGATATGATTTTCCCGTATTTTTCACTCTTTGGAAGCGTACCAGAGGACTTTGATTTTTTGACAGTCGTTATCATTTTAACTATGGTATTTATTTCCGGTACCCTTCGCTTTGTGCAGGAATCCCGCAGCGGAAATGCGGCGGAAAAGCTGCTTGCAATGATCACAACGACCTGTACCGTCACCCGCATAGGGCAGGAAAAAACAGAGATACCCATGGATGACCTGGTGGTAGGTGATATTGTCCATTTATCTGCTGGGGACATGATTCCGGCGGATGTCCGTATCCTGGATGCAAAGGATCTATTTGTCAGCCAGGCAAGCCTTACCGGAGAAAGTGAACCGATTGAAAAGATCCCTCATGTAAGCCCACATAAGGACAGTGTGACGGATTATACCAATATTGCATTTATGGGCAGTAATGTAATCTCCGGAAGTGCAACGGCTGTCGTTATCTGTGTCGGAGATCATACACTGTTTGGCTCTATGGCCGCTGCTGTTGCCGGAGAAGCTGTGGAAACCAGTTTTACGAAAGGTGTCAATGCTGTGTCATGGGTACTAATCCGTTTTATGCTGGTTATGGTTCCTCTGGTATTCTTTGTGAATGGCATTACAAAGGGGGATTGGCTGGAGGCTTTCCTATTTGGGATTTCCATTGCAGTGGGACTCACACCGGAAATGCTTCCGATGATTGTAACCACCTGTCTTGCAAAAGGCGCTGTTTCCATGAGTAAAAAACAAACCATTGTAAAAAACCTTAATTCCATTCAGAATTTTGGTGCTATGGACATCCTCTGCACAGACAAGACAGGGACACTGACACAGGATAAGGTGGTATTGGAATATCATCTCAATGTAAATGGAGAAGATGATACCAGAGTCCTTCGCCATGCCTATCTGAACAGTTATTTTCAGACAGGATATAAAAATCTCATGGATCTGGCTATTATCCATAAAACAGAGGAGATGGAGGCGGCAGATAAGCGTCTGATTGACCTATCTGAAACCTACGTCAAGGTGGATGAGATTCCCTTTGACTTTAAACGCCGCCGTTTATCCACTGTGGTACAGGATAAAAACGGAAAGACACAGATGGTAACAAAAGGTGCTGTGGAAGAAATGCTTTCGATCTGTAGCTTTGCAGAATGTGACGGGCATGTACAATCTCTGCGTGATGAAGTGCGGAGCCGGATTTTGAAAACCGTGGATGGATTAAATGAAAAAGGCTTTCGTGTTTTGGCTATCGCCCAAAAGAGCAACCCATCTCCAGTAGGCGCTTTTGGTGTTAAAGATGAATGCGATATGGTGCTGATTGGTTATCTGGCATTTTTAGATCCACCGAAAGAGTCTACTGCCGACGCTATCCAGGCATTGAAAAACCATGGGGTTCTTACCAAAATCCTCACAGGTGATAATGAAAAAGTAACCCGTACCATCTGTAAACAGGTCGGGCTGAAGGTCCGCAATATGCTCCTGGGTTCTGATCTGGAACACATGAGTGATGCGGAACTTGCCAGAGTGGCAGAAACCACCGATGTCTTTGCAAAACTGACACCAGAGCAGAAAGCCCGTATTGTTTCTGTTCTTCGTGAGAATGGTCATACCGTTGGATTTATGGGTGATGGAATCAATGATGCTGCTGCCATGAAATCTGCGGACATCGGCATCTCCGTAGATACAGCGGTAGACGTGGCAAAAGAATCGGCAGACATCATTCTTTTAGAAAAAGATCTGATGGATTTTGGAACAGGGTATCATTGAAGGACGGAAAACTTATGCCAATATGATCAAATACATCAAAATGACGGCTTCTTCCAATTTTGGAAATATGTTTTCTGTGCTGGCTGCTTCTGCCCTTCTGCCATTCCTTCCAATGGAAAGTGTACATTTGATTTTCCTGAACCTGATCTACGACCTATCCTGTACGGCAATCCCATGGGACAATGTAGATGAAGAGTTTATTGCCAAACCACGGAAATGGGATGCCTCCAGTGTAGGCAGTTTTATGATCTGGATCGGGCCAACCAGCTCCATCTTTGATTTTACTACTTACATTTTCATGTACTTTGTATTTTGCCCATTCTTTGTATCCAAGGGTATCCTGTTCAATGACCTGCCGGCTCATTTTAGTGGAGCAGAGCTGACGGCGATGCAGACACAGTATATCGGAATGTTCCAGGCTGGCTGGTTTGTAGAATCTATGTGGAGCCAGACATTAGTGATCCACATGATCCGTACACCGAAGCTCCCATTTATCCAGAGCCGGGCATCTGCTCCTGTGACATTACTTACAATGACAGGGATTACAATTCTGACTGTCATACCATTTACGATATTTGGAAAGCTTCTTGGGTTTGTGGCACTGCCAGCAGCATACTTTGCATATCTGCTTCCGTGCATCTTATTGTATATGGTTTTGGCAACAAGCTTGAAAAAGGCTTATGTCCGTCATTTTGGCGAATTGCTTTAAGGAGGTGCAACAATGAACTGGAAAGAACTTTGGATGACACTTTTTGGAACTACGGAATGGCTTGGTCTGAACATAGGATTCTGGGTGGCTTTAGCTGCCGTATTACTGATTGTAATTCTCATGAATGTCCTATTCTGGTCTATGAAGCCGAAAACAGACACCAAAAATTGTCCTAATAAAAAAAGACGCATAAAAGAAACGTAGGAATTCACTACGTCGAACCCGCAAAAACAATACAATTGAATAATTTAACCCCGTTTTGGAAAATCACAAAATCTAAAACGGGGTTCTCACTATCATTTCTAACAACAAAAGATGCAATAAAATGCTTGCATTCTCTATTAATCATTGCGGACTAGATTTGAGGGTAATACAATCCGTTGAATTATTTAGCACTTACATTTCATGGATTAAACTGAATATAATGCACTATCTTATTGAGCACTCACGTTTCAAGATTTAATCTGATAATTTAAATTTAATACACTAAACGTTTTATCAAAAAAAGGGAGACATCTATGCGAGATCCGCCTATGTTGCTCTTTCATCCCCCTCTTCCGTATACTATTGTTTTGTAATCTTTCCCAACTGCTTACAGTTCTTTCTATCTGATATCTGTACGCAGAATTTCTGAACATATATTAAACAATCAGATTAAGCGCCCCATCAGAAAAATGAATTCCTTTATCATTAAAATCGAATTCTACTTTTCTTCCGACGTTGTTTTTAACTAATGTATCTATCATATTACCCGATACTCTCTTACGCTTATTAAGCTGAAGAACAATCTCCTTAATATTGATGTTGATACATTTTTCCAAATCATATACAAAAATTTTCAGCATAATAAAAGAATTATACTCACCACCAGTAACATAGGTTCCATTTCCTCCTGGAAATTTCCCATCATACTTATATTGTTCTTCCTGTCCAATACCCTGTGTAAGATATACTACATTTTGCGTTTCAAATGAAACATTGACAATTCTGCCCTTCATAAAGGCACCTCCCTATTAATTTAATGCCTTTATTTTCCCATAAATAAAACGATTTTTTAAGTGAGTAAACACCGGAAAAATTATTTTTTAAGTAATTGCAAATCTTCCTAACCCGTATGAATCATATTGTTCTATTACTTCATCTGAAACTTGCGGTCTAAAATATGTAATACGCATACGGCCATTTTTCTCAAATGAATACATATAAAAATAATTTATATACTCATCATATATATTATAATGAACCACAATATTGTCCTTATATTCTTTATATATTAACTCGGCTTTATCAAATTCTTTCTTATTCTTCATCACAGCTCCAACAAATCGCTCTATCATTGTTTTGTCTAATTCTATTTCTCTACCCAAATTAAATAAACCAACAGTAGAATCATAAAAAACTCTTTGTATTATCCCTGTATCCAATAATCTTCCTGCTAATCTATCCAGATTATTCTTTGCGACAAATCTAGGCACAACCATTCTCTCAACCGTATGTATCAGTGCATCGTCAACAAAGATAAAATCTGACAAATCATGATGTTGTAAAGCCCATCTTCTGATACCCTCAAATATATATTCAATCTCCCGAACAATTATTTGCAAATCAGTTCCACCTATATCTGCTGCATAACGATTTTCAATTCTTATCATCCATTCCTGAATATGCTTTGCCTCTGCTCTATTTGCATTTTTGAGTGTGGACGTAAGAGTTTTCTTTTTTTCCTCCACTCCATACGCATCATTTTTTACTGTGACATGTTTTATTTTGCAATAAGCCATTTCCTGAACAATGGCAATAAACCATGAAGCAAGTAAACTATCTTTTGCTATTTCCAATGGTTTTTGAATACATATCCATTTTCTTAAATTGCCTAAATACTTTTTTGCAAAACGAAGTGCAGCAATTTCCTCCTTATTAGGTTTTTCATTTTTTCTAAAAATCATATAGTTCATATCAACTATATGAGTCTTATCGCCACTTATATCAAATAGACAAGTTCCATCTTCAATCAATCTCTCTAGTATCTGCTCTTGCTGTTCCTTTGATATTATATACTTATCCCATTCAACAAATGTGTTAATGTATTCTTCCTCCGCAGACTCGTACCGTTCCATAATATTATATGACATTACTCTGTCCTCTTCTTCACATAGCAACATGTGTTCAATCAAATAAGTATAAAACGCCATAAATATATTATCCACCGGTTTATGCTTTTTAGGTTCTTCCAATTGTTTGTATATTTTCTCTTTCAAAAAATCTCTGATAATAATAAGTTCTTGTTTCGCAATCTCGAAATTCTCTTTTTTTTAATGCCTCTTCCTCAAATGATAATTCTATCATCGTAGACAATACATTATTCCAACGCTGGTTTCTTACACCTAATATTCTTCTTCTAGTTTGTGCTTCTTTCTCGCCTATAACACCTTCCAAGTCTGCCAGTAAATTTTTAAAATTTTCACCATAGAGCGTACTTACCTCATAATAAGGAGATTTTATATTTTCTATTCTCGGTTTCCTTAGCACTTTCGTAATCCGAAACACATTATTCCCTTCCGACTTATCTTTCTCATATCTATATAATAACTTTAGAAATTGCAATTTCTGAAATCCGTCATAGTCATCAACATCAAACCTTAAATCTTTTTTTAAATGGTCAATAATGCCTGAACCATCATTATTATGAAATTTTTTAATTAAATCTTCTATCATAACCCCCTTTGTCTGAGTACTACCTGCGGATATTTCTTTACATAAACTATACAAAGTGCATTTCACATCATCTGGCAATTCTCTTTTATCCAAATCGAAGTATGATGTTTTTCCTTCTATTTCTGCACTAACTGAAAAATTTAAAATTTCTTTACCTTTTATATTCATAGTTACTCCTGCATCATTTTTTACCAGCAAATACTTTCTATTAAAATCATCCTTCTGTAACAAAAAGATAAATTGTATATATAGCAAATTATTAAAACTATTTTAAGACTTTAAAACTGCTCAATCATAAAAAACTATAACTTGCCTACTGATATAAAGAAAAGTTCTATAAAATACAATTTTATTTCCATTTTTTAATCAAATTTCTGTTTTAATTGTAATAAATATCTAGAGGGAAAGTATCTTTTACACCGAATCTCATTGTATCTAGAATCCATTTCATTATAATAATTCGAACACATCATAATACACACTCTTTTTGCACGACTTACGCAGACAAAGCAGATTCTATTAGATTCGCTTAATGCCTCTGGATTATTATAAACCCACCACCCTGGAAAATGTCGTTCCTCCATTCCCATCATTATAACAACTTCAAACTCCAATCCCTTTGAGCTATGCCGTGTTGATATTGTTATTTGGTTATCTGGCTTTCCTATCTTTGAAAACTTATTAGTATCATAATCACTATATTTGTCTTCAGCTACTTCTTCTAATAAACTCTCAAGATTTTCCCATTCATCCGGTAAAATTTCAGAATTTACAAGTAAAGTTTGTATTCCCAATTCAGATAACATGTAATTAAGCCATTCTTTCAATCTATCTTTTAATTTTATGCTACCATGTAAAATGCATAATAATTCATGCTTCATTTTTAATCTATCATTTTCACTTTTATACTTTATATTCTGATGCTGTAAAATAACCGTTTCCCAATATTGATAAATGTCATCAAAAGAAGCTTTTTCGCTATCATTTACCCAAACAGAGCATTCTTCCAACCATTTCACAAAATCAGTTCGTTCAAAATTATGTTTTGATATATAGTAAGGTATATTATATTCAATACATTTTACTCCTAAGTTTTTACATTCATTATTATTTGAAAGCAACACAGCAATTTCTTCTAATGGAATTTCCTTATCAATGCATTCTGGAATAATCTTTTTTATAAAAAAGTCAAACTGATCTTCTAGTCCATTATTACAAGAAATAAATCTATATTCTGCTTGTTCTTCTCCTCTTGTCATAGCCCGATAATGTCTAGGAAGATTTAATACAGTTTCAGAACCATCAATAATACCTTGGTTACTTCTGTAATTATTTTTCAGTTCAACAGATATAGTATCTTCTCTTTCATATAATTCTATTAAATAATTTGGTATTGCCCCTGAAAAACCATAAATAGATTGATCAGGATCTCCGACTGCAAATATTTTAATATCTGTCTTTGTAAAGAGAGACATTACCATCTCATGCAAAGGCTTTCCTAAATCTTGATATTCATCAATTACAAGCCATGGATATTTTGCACTTATACATTTTCTAACATATTCATGTTCCTGCAATATTTTTGTTGAAAGGATTATTATTCCCTGATAATCTATATATCCAGCTTTCAACATTCTTTTTTCGTATTCTATAGCAATTGCTTGTGCTTCGGCATCCGAATCAACCAGCACTTGACTTACACCTTGAATATGCAATGCACGCTCTTTATCTATTGCTTCTTTTTTTATTTTCCTTTTTATCCCCAAGTCTTTTAATACACTGCTATAAATTTGTTTTTCCAGTTTCTTAGGCAACACTTTTATTGGTAAACTAATTCCGTAATCATACAAATCTGCAAAATCACCAAGAATTTCTGATATGCAAAAAGAATGTACTGTACCTAAAAATACATTTCTACGTTCTAAATATCCAATTTTTTTTAATCTATCTTTAAACTCTCTTGCTGCCTCTTTACTAAAGGTCAAACATGCTAACCCTTGAGGATCTGTAATGTAATTATTCAGCAACTTCATTATTTTCAATGTAAGAATGGTTGTTTTCCCACTACCCGGTCCCGCAATAACCACAGTACTATCCTCAGTATCATATGCCATCTTTTGTGCTGGATCTGCTGATATTCGTTCTAGCATTTTTGCATAGTAACTCATTTATACGTTCACCTTCTCATAAATATATTCTATTGCTTCTTTAATATAATCCGGTATATGCTCTTTTTTGCATACATGTGCAAACTTCTGTGAAAATCTGCCCTTTCCAATTCCATTTCCTTCAATCTTTCTTAGACACTTCCAATATTCTCCAGACATTATCTCCTTTTTAAAATTTTCTTTTTGAGCGGTTCCCCCAGTAGTTAACTCTGAAAACAAATCATATATAATATTGAGATTTTCTTCTTTATTCGCTTCTTCCGCTGCGGTCTTTTCCATCATATCTACTTCAAAAGTATAATATCCTACAAACAAGCCTAGTTCTTTAAATAGTTTTCTTAATTGATTTATATCTTTTGGAATTTTATTTTCACTGATTAATTTTAGCTGAGATACCATCCTTCCTATAATTTCCATTCCCAACCAACCGTAACTATCCATTTCATTGTTATACATTTTATGATATTGTCTTTCATCCTTATCATTTACAATATAAAAATCTCCATCTGTAATAACGGCATACGGTATATCCAAGTTATGTAACAATTTTACATATGGTTTAAAGTTGGTACAATTAATATTGCAAACAATAATACCTTTCTCATCAAGAGGCTTGCCTAACAATTCGGCAAATCTAGGAACCAAATACTCTTCTGCAATGCCTTCTACCAATAATACCGCTTTCCCTAAATAGATTTCTCCTCTCTTAACGTCCAAATATCTTTCTACATCCAAGAACTCTCCTTCATCCATCGGCATTGATGCTGTAGCATGAATTTCCGTTCCTTCTGAACTATCATTATGTAAATGTACTATGGAATCGATGGGAGCTATTGCAGTTATATGTGTAGAATGAGTTGTCAAGAGTACTGAATTGCTACTATTCTTAATTACATCTCTGTATATAAGTCGCTGATTTACAGGATGCAAATGTGCCTCTGGTTCTTCTATTGCTAGAATTGTAACAGCATTGGATATAGGCATTCTCTTTAACATAAACGCATATAGATTTTCATACTGAACATCTGATACTTTTTCCTTTAAAAAATAATTTCCATTTGCACTTTGTACATAAGTGTTTTTTACTATATCTCCATCTTCAAGCATAACAAGCTCATTATATTTATCTTTTTTTATCAAAGAAGGTACTGTCTTATCTTGCAACATTTGCAAAATCATCGAAATATACAAAATATTATTCAATCCTAAACTTATATCCGATGTGTTTCGTTGAGCCATTAAAAGTTTTAATGACGAAAGTACTCTTCCTGGGCTAATCTCCATAGCTTGAAGCGAAACATCAAAATCATTATTTCCTAAAATTGCTCCAAATCTTTTATTTATATTATTGGTTAAATCTACTAGTTCATCAAGATTTAAAATTTCTTCTCCATTTTTTCTGTATTCCTCTGCAATACGTTCTAAATCTTTTTTATCTATTGCATAGTCTTTTAGCATTCTTTGGATTGGAGATGTCCTTGAGTTTTTTATTTCACCTTCCACATCACGTAATGCTTTAATAACTTTCAAATTCAAATATTTCCGTTCATAAGAACCAAACTTTTTAGTTTCATCGTTTCCTTTAAAAATATTATACTGATACTCTATATTGCCTACATCATCAATATATGGGAAGAATCGGTATGTAAACTTTAATACTTCTTTTCCTTCTTCATTCTTAACAGTTGCATCTTGAAATACCGTCAATATAGTTTTGTTATTTGAATAATTATCAACATAAATCTCAATAACTATTTCTTCTTTGTTTTCCATAGGATTAACAAGCAAATCATTAAAATCGGATTCCTGTAACATTCTATCTTCATCTGAAAGAGTTGGATCTAATATTAACTGTAATGCTCTTAAAAAATTTGTTTTTCCTACATTATTCTCACCAATGATAATTTGTTTATGTCCTAACTGAACATCAACATTTTTAAAATTTCTATAATTTTTTATCTTTACTCTAGAAATAAATAAACTTTTCATTTTACTTTTCCTTTCATATAATTTCTATCTATATTCTTTCATTGTTATATAACTTAAACGCTATAAAATCCGCATTACGTTTTGCATCATCTATAGTCAAAAATTTTTTTCCATTTCAATACTTTTAATAAAAAGGGTTACCTCTTCATCATTAAACCTAATTAACAGTTCATCCATTGTTGACAATGCCTCTTTATTTCCTTGATGAGTTAAACTTTCACGCTCTCCCCTAGATTTAACAGAATAATTTCCTGTCCCTATTCCTTTTCTACGGAATCCTTGATTCAATCCTTTTCTAACTAATACCATAGGAATATTTTTATTCTGCTTTCGGTATAACCTATCTTTTATGTAAAGAAACTCCTCTTTATTTTCATATTCCATCCTTTTTAATTCCTCTAAACTTGTTTTCTTGAACATTTGGTCTCTTTCATCATAATACCAACTAGTAATTAACATACGTTTTCCCTCTTTTTACATAATTTCTTGTTTTACTTTCTGAAATCTCTATCATATCTATTTATTATTTCCCTCGCGGTTTTAATCGAACTTTTAAATTAATTTAAGTAAATAATAGATATAGAGCGAATAATTTTTTCAACTGTATCAATCCTCATTATCCAAATTTCGTTTTACATTCCTACTATCATTTTATCACTTTATCAACCACTATTCTATCTATTTTTAATGCATTAAAATCATATACTTCTTTTTCTGTTACTGTTCAGAGGTTAACTGGACTTAAGAAAACCGATGGTGTAGACTGATAACAGTCAAAGCCATCGATTTTCTTTATCCAAATATCTTGGACACTCTGTCAAATATATTTGCCGATTCTTCCAAGCGCATCAAAACAAGCATGCTCATGCATTGGCAGAGATAATCGATACTTTCGAAACTCCTAAATGTCACGGCCTGCGCCTGTTTCCGCTTATAATTCCTCAGAAGCCTTTCGGCTTCGTTATTCGTGGCAGGTACTCTGGAGTTATGCAAGAACAGCAGATGATTCTGCATGTATTTCTCCATTCTCAAAAATAAATTATACCCGTCTCTATAATAATCATTTGCCGGAATGTCCCTGTATTCCTTTCTGGCGGTTTCCAGTATCTTCTGATATCTTTTTTCAAATTCGGAAACCTTTTTCAGATCCGGCTCCTGGGGCGGCTGGAAGCCTTTTCGGAAATGGATCATTTCCTGTACCAGTGAACGCATTTCTTTGTTCCAGGTGCGCTCCGGTTCGTTATCTATACTGTCTTTCAGATAACGCAGTACATGAGCAAGACATTCCTGATGATTTGCTCCATAATGATAAAAGGTAAGATCATGGTCATGGACCAGAATTCCCTGATAATCCTCCATGACAGTACCTTTTACCCCTTCATGCCCTTTTTTCTCACGTGCAAAGTATAGGGCTTTTCCGTCCGGTGTCACACAGACATATACCTGACAGTTCTTTCCGTTTTCCCTTGCATTTGTACAGTCTGTATGCATGACAGGGGAAAGCAGCATCTCTGCGTAGGCAGTTCTGCGTTCAGACTCTGTTTTTAAAGCAAACTCCCTGCTGAGTTTACTTATCATTCCTTTCGAAATATTCAGTTTTCCACCTGTTAAATCCGACAGGAATTTTCTGCTCTTATCAATGGAAGTACAGCAGTCATTATTTAAAAGAAACAGAAACGCCCGGATGCTGCCATCATAATTCACATCATCAATCACGCCATCCGGAAATGCAGCATGTACACGTTCTCCCGTCTGACTGTTATAATAAACATCTGCATGGTATTCCGTTACATCCAGAACCATACGGACCCTTACCAGTTGTTTTATGATTGTCCTTGCAGTCTTTTTAAAAGCACAGTCTTCAAGGACTTCTTCTGGCGGTGGAAGAAGGATTGCCGGCCGCGTAGGTTCCTGTTTCTTTCGGCTGTGCCCCTTATGACCGGGCTGTGCTCCCGGTTTCCTGCCCGTTTTTTCCCTGCTGTTTGTGATCTTTTTTCGGCGGAGGACCTTTGAAGAAGGAATGGAAGAATTTTCATAATCCCGGTTGATTTGTGCACGAAGTTTCAAGTTTTTTCCCTGTTCTTCTTCCAGTCTAGCTGCTGTTTTATAAAACTGAAGGCGAAGTTCTTTTACTTTATCTAAAGCATCATCTCTTTGTTTTTCGGCAAAAAGGACACGCTTCTCCATCTCCTTTAGCTTCCGTTCGACTTTTTTCTGCATCGCTTCAAACTCCAGGAGCATATCCTCCAGTACCTGGAACCAGTAATTACGGACACGGATAGTTTCTTTATGCGCTTCCGCTATTTCTGTCTGCAGTTCCAGAATTTTATGTTCATAGTCTCTGCAATCCTTCTGGTGGAGTTCTTTCAGCTTGACATATCTCTCACCGGATTCCAGCTCTTTATTCCTTGCCTGTGCGGCTTTTAGCCGGCACATGAGTGTGATGTAATCATAAGTATCAGGCATACGTTTTCCTCCGGCACAGTTACCATTAAACGCCACTAATAATGTCTGTGATCTTTGAAATATGATCTTCCAGATATTCAATCATTTCCTTTTGTTTTTGGATAAATTCCTCTTGTATCTCAATCTGTTTGAGGTAACCAGCGAGAAGTTTATCACGTTTTTTCAATTCTTCTTTTAAATCGATGTCCATAAGAAAACCTCTCTTTCTTATGAAAGAGTATAACAAAAACATAGAAAAAAAGCGAATTTCCCGAAATCGTTCTTTCGTCAATCTGACTGTGGATAAGTATTCGTTTTGCGATTGAAAAAGCATTGATATCAGCCATGAAACTTCGAAAACGGGCTCTGGAATCCAGAATCTGGTGTATAACTTTGCCAAAAAAGAACGGCAGGAAAACTCAAAATGAATATCCACAAAATAAAAAAACTAAATTTCGTTATTTTTTACAATGACTTATGCATACCTCTGAACAGTAACCTTTTTACTTCAGTAATACTCATTGCATTATAGGAAAGACTTATATGGAAGAACTCCCCTAAGCAGACTTTTGCTAGTCAGACTAATACCATATTTAATGTAAATAAAAAGGCTGAAGCCATAACTCCAACCCTTTAATTTTCTCTCGACAAAAGAAAACATATAACCCTTGTATTTATATTTAATTATTCTGAATGATATTCACTCCAAATCACCATTTTTACGTAACAAATTCAATCTCGTAACAATATCATTCTTTCATTTTCAATTTCGTTTAGTTTCATCTAATTCATATATCTTGTATTACGCTTCCCAGAGCAATACTATATATAGTTCTTTAATACTCCTACATTATAGTGCTTCAGAACAGAGCAGGAAGGAAAACCACGACCTTTTACAGAGATGGGTTCAAGCGAAAAGAATCAGCTACAAAATTCGATAATGTGAGTGAACTTCCGCAATTCTCAAAATACGCTAAAACCAACGCTCTGAAACAAAGAGTGGAACGCCATACCTGTGAACTTTGTGGAAAGGATTGCAGAAATCTGGAAATCCATCAAGTAAAGAAACTAAAAGACTTAAAGGACAATGCGGAGTGGGTACTCCTTTATGCGCAAAAGGAGACGGAAAACTCTTGTGGTATACCCTGAATGTCATAAACTGATTCATTCTTAATACCGCAAATATAATAAGCGTAAAGCCGTATACATCGAGAGGTGTACGTGCGGTTTGGGAGGGAGGGGACGCAAGTCCTGCAAAGGATGAGCTGAACCTTACCTCATGACACTCAGCTCTTTTTGGGCTGCACAGATGAAGTTACTGCTACCTTTATCAGTAACCGTAGGGGTAAGCAGCGAAGCCAAGCAGCTCAATAGCTGGAGGGTATCCGACTATACACCGGAATACCATCAGACAAAATCTATCGGCAAGCGGAAACTCTTAACACCAGATGAAATCTTGCGGCTCCCACTTGATACTGCTTTGGTTATCCTATGTGGGCAAAAAGTCCTAAAAGCCCTTTGTTGTGACACATATTGACGAAGAACGCAATGTTGCAGTGGGGATTATTACAAGGATTATTAAACAAAATATTTAACAAATCATAGTTTCTGCAAAGGGGTCGTATTTCTCCTACAGCCCCCTTATTCTCATTTGACCATCATTTAACAGATTTCACATTTAATTCATGGCTATACATTAGTGCTTGGTTCTCATTCTTGTTCTTCTTCTTTCAAATTTAGTCAGCGCAGATATTTTTAACGATTATTATTTCTATTCAAAAACAGTCACAGATATCTGGACAACAATAAAATATCGGTGACTGTCTTAGAGATATATCTCATCTCAGTTCATATATTCTAACTTTTTCATTCATGCAGCCATACAAACAGCGAATCTTCTCTCATTATCTCTTCATATATGATTTCCGCCATTTTCTCTTCTAGTGCAGATGGATTATCTGCACCTAATTTCCTTCCTATTTCATTATTATGTAAATCCATTTTTTTGTGCTCATCTTTTGTATATCCATCACTTTCATTTCCAGTAGTATCTTTATCTTCATGTGCTGTTGCAAAAAGTTCTGCTTTTTCACTTCCTATCAAAACTGTCATTTCTGCATTCCATATTCCATGTCTAAATGCGTCACTCCTGTCACCCAAACCATTTTTTTCGAATTTTCTTTCGGTTTGTTTAGTGGCTATTTCCTTTGCTTTATTGACTTTTAGTGCATCAAACGGATATCGAATCACTAATTTTTTCTCAGAAGAAGTAAGTGCGTTCCAAATGTCTATGACGCCGTCTTTCTTAATAGCATGAATCTGATCCATAAAATCACTTATCTGCTGTTCACTCCATTCCGGATGTTTTGACTTAACATCCAAAATTTGCTTAACGATATCCTCAAACTCATTAGTTTCATCAATTAAAAACTCTCTAGAATTCATACTTTCATTTGGAGCAGCATAAACTGAAATGGGAAGTGATGCACTAATCAGTACGCTCAACCCAATAACTATCTCTTTCTTCATCTGTAATACCTCCTCATACAATGGCTTTTCATATCATAATTTAATTCCTGTCTATCATTGAATACTCTCAAAATACCATCCTCTGTTCTTCATCAACTCCAAATGTGTTCCCTGTTCAATGATGCTTCCCCTATTCAATACATAGATATAATCCGTGTCTCGAATAGAGGAAAGTCTATGAGTAATGATAATTTGCGTTTTATTGGTAGACCTTAGGTTATCATAAATTTTCTTTTCCGTGAGCTGATCCAGATTACTGGTAGCTTCATCAAAAATAACTACCTCCGTATCGCTAAGCAGAGCTCTTGCTATGGCAATACGCTGTTTTTGACCACCTGAAATATTTTGTCCTCCTTCTCCAACAAGTGTATCCAATCCCAACGGCATACTTAGAACTTCCTCTTTTAATGCCACAATGTCTAGTACCTTCCATATTTTCTCATCCGGAACATCACCTATAATATCAATATTCTTTCTTATACTTGCATTTAAGCACATAGGATTTTGGGTAACTACTGAAAACCATTTATAAATCTGTTCCTTTGACATTGATCTGATATCATAATTATTTACCTCAATACATCCTTGATTAATATCCACAGCACCAAGTATGGCTTTTATCAAGGTTGATTTTCCACTACCCGATAAACCAACAATAGCAATTCTCTCGCCTCTCCTAAGATCAAGAGAAACATTATTCAATGCGTATACCTGCCCACTATTATAGCAATATGAAACTGAACTCATTTTTAAATTTTTAAATTCTCCAGGTACAAGAGCTCCCGTATGATAGTTTTCTCTAAATATCATTAATTCTTTATAACGTAAAAGCACTTCTTTAATACTATTGATACTCGGTAACAACAATACAACAGTAGTAAAAGGTGCTGTAAAATATCCCACTAAGGTTACATAGGCTATGAGTTGTCCTATCGTTATCTCTCCTTGCTCCACACTATAACTTCCAATCAGGTAAATCATTAAAGGGAAAATTAAGTTTAAGGAAGAGGAAAAACTATTCATCAAATTACTAATTCCAGTTTTTCCCTTGAATTTTTCTATTAACTTAGTATAAGAATTTTGTAAATTTGATTTAACTGCATTATCCATCCCCATACATTTTATTTCCATTATATTCTCTAGAGTATCGATTATTTCTCCCTGTATTGCACTCTGTGAATATATATACTCTTTTGTCTTTATGAGATTTTTACTATTTAATAAAATCATTATAGCAATCTGTATAATAGAACCAGCTACAACAAATGCAGTCAAATATGGAGATATACTGGTCATAACAGCTAAACATACCAAGGAGGTAATCCCCTGGATTATAATATTTATAAATCCATTGGTAAGAATATCGTTCAACTGATTTATACTATTGAAACGGTTCCCTATATCACCTGCGGAATGCCATTCAAAAAAACTTACATCCAAACGGAAAATTTTATGAATCATATTAGAAATCATTGTTTTAAAAAGTTTCATGTTAATATTCAATAAAATTTTCTGTCTTAGTAAGCTCAATACAAAATGGGCACACATAATCAGAAGAACTAAAAGTGTAATTTTCCATATATGAATTGTAATATGAACAGAAGATAAACTATCTATTACTTTTTGTACAACCATTGGAACAGCTAATGTAATAAGTTGACACATAAGCATCAACATAATTGCAATTATAAATTGAGAGAATTTTACTTCTATTTTAAATTTAGTTTTTTTTATTTTCTTAATATTTCTACTTGGAATAACGGACACAAGAATATCCTTGTATCCGTTTCTTAATTCTAAAAAATCGACAACTCTTCTTCCATTTGCTGGATCAAACAGAATATATTTTCCTTTTTTCTTAGTTTTATCAACTACCACATAGTGGGAATCATTACACAAAATGGCTGGAAGATACTCTATTAAGTTTTTTTCTTCATGATTGTACTGGTATGCAGCAAATTTAAATCCATGCTTTTCTGCTATTTTTTTCATTTGAGCTAAGGTCATACCGTCTCTGCCAATCTGAATCTCTGCCCCTATGTCCACGATATCACTTTTACACCCATAATAATTTAGAATCATTGTCAGACATGCTATGCCACAATCCATACTTCCCAGCTGTGAAACATAATGCACTTTTTTTTGAAACATCAAGTTCCTCCTTTTGTTAAATATTACTTAGCAATTACACTCCTAAATCTCCAGAGCCAAAATGCATGGTAATTCTGGGTACAAATCTCTTAATAGAGAGTATCCCATTCCTGAGATTCCTGTCATAAATCCTGGTATTTTATACCCATATAAATAAGACCTTGCACAATCGTAATTTTCATTTATAATATCCACAGCAATTTGCGTTCTCGCAGACAACATCATATGTCTTACTTCTTCATCATTACATTCTTTCGAATATTCAAGTAATATTTCTGTATTCCCCAAATTCCCATGGCATAAGCAATCATTATCTGTAAGTCCGTACATTTTTGTTGCAAATAGTGCACGTTCAATATCACATTCTACTGTTATATAATCACTACTGTCTTTAACTAGGTTATACATCTTACTTCTTGCCAATAAAATCCCTGGTGCCCCATGACACCATGCTGCCATGCATCTATTATCAGAGTTTTCTTCTTTTTTTGCCTCCTCCCGATTGTCTAACCAATTATTATATTTATCAGAATACATAGTATTTTCATATATTAATCCAAAGTGTATTGCATTTTGATACTCAATATGAAATTGCTCATTATTTAACTTTGTAAGAGCATAAATTATACCTGCAATTCCATGTGACAGCCCAGATAAGCTCTGCCCGTTTCCGCAGCACCACTTACCCTTATTCTGATTTTTTATAAGAATGTTCCCTGCTTCGCACGCCAATTGCAAATATATATCCTTTTGAGATAAGTGATAAAGATTAAGAAGAACAATAACGGCACCTGCATTACCATAAATCAGATCATTATTTTCATCTGCTTTCAATGCATACTCTAAAATTTTGCAATGTTTTTCTGCATATTCTAAATATTTTTGTTTTCCGGTTATCTTATATAAAACTTCGTATACATATATAACAGAAGATTCCCCCGCAAAAGCACCGCTACTTTCCTTTTCTAAATCCGTGGTTCGTTCCAACATATCATCGGTATATTGAAACATCATGGTCTCAAATGCTTTGCACGCTGCTGACAAATCCACATCAAAATCTGATTGCTGTAGTGCATTATAAAAAAGGGCAATTCCTCCTAATCCTTCATATAAATAAAACCCCAATGGTTGTATATTCCATGAAGAATTTTCAGAATTTCCAACAGATGTTATTCCTATCCAATTAATATCCCGCCCATCATCACCATAAAAAACTTTTTGTTCTAATGTATGTAAAATCTTTAATATGGCATTTTTTTTATATTTCTTTTGTTCATGTTCGTTGTCGCGCCTACTTCTACAAAGTTCATTCATATCTTTTTTAGGTTTCTCAACTTTTACATCATTCAAATCCGTCAAAATTATTTTTATAAATCTAATCTGTTCTTCTCTATCTTTATTACTCATAAAACATATCTTATTTCTAAGATGTTGAATACTAGACTCAGTAAAATAATTCTTCACCACTTCTCCTTCTGATCCATAAAGGTCTTCTTTTGAAGTATTGCTATAAAAATATGGAATATCCATATTCAGCATATCCTTTATTTCCAGTTTAGCAATTTCCATATTCCCTTGCATCTGCTCCACATTTTTTAATACTGTACATAAAAATAGTTGCCTATCTTTCGCATCTTGAAGGAAATCCGGATTGTATGATGTATGCAATAGCATAGAATACCGCTGAGTATCTTGGACTAAATGCCTAACTTCAATATTTTCAAATATTGATACATAGCTTAGTATAAGATTCTTATTGTCCAAACAAAATGTATATGCGTCAAAAAAGCCTTCGCATATTTCATCTATATACTGACTAGGTTCTTTTATCTTTTCGCCCAGTCTCAGTAAATTATTACTAGCTTGAGTAATAGGTCTTTCATATTCATAATGCATATTTGATGTCCCAGCATTTTTTAATCTTGGAATCAGTATTGGATATTGCTCTCCCTCTTGGCCATTAAGAGCACTCATATTTATACCTTTTCCATTTTTAGTGTATTTATAAAAAGGCAGTACTCCAGAATACAACACTGATTCATGTATCTTATCGTAAATTTTTTCTCTACCTGATTTTTTCTTTTTGTCCCTTTTATTATCTAAGACAGTCTCGGCATCTACAACAACCGGATATTCCCCATTAGCAATAAGATTTTCAGTATGTATATCATTGACATTTAATATATAATTGCAGAAAACAAGCACTCCTATCCGATAATAATAATTCCTGACTTCAGCCTCACTGTTACAAGGAAGATTAACTACAAATTCTTCCCATCCATAGTCCCCACAATCTAGAATCAAAATTGCTTAAAGTCCTTTTTACAATTGGAAGAAATAAATTCCAAAAATGACTGATATGCTTTCTCCACCTTCAGTCCGTGTGGTTTATAAACTATTTTTGTTCCATCTTAGAAACTGAATTAAAAAAAATCACTATTTCCTTTCTTATGTGAATCTGAACCACTCGTTCTTATGTTTTTTACTTCAGTCCAGACCTTTTTCCCACCAAATTTATCTTCTAAAAGTAAAGTATCCTTTTCCATTCTTTCCTGCAATAATATATAATTATTTGCCAAATTTTCCATTAATTCTATCAGCATTCTTTTAAGACCTGGATATATGGAAAATAATTCTTTTATATACTTATCATTGCCAAGAAATCTCTGATTATAGTCTTTATATTCTTCTGCTTCATCATTTCCTCTAAGTTCTCCTTGTTCTTTTGCTAAATACATTTCAAAAATAAGAGTGCTTAAAGAAACATCTAAAATCCTTTCCGCTAAATTTTTCAAAAAACAGTCCTGAATTGCTTTAACAATATATCCTTTTCTACTCTTTCTTTCTAAAACCCGTTTCCCATATCCCAGAAACCTGAGAACAAATTGATCAAATAATACTTTTGTTCCTTTTTTAGTCAAATAGGATATAGCCTTCTCATTACACATATCAGAATATTCCTGATTTAACGTTGCAAAGCTAATATATTTATGATTTAACGAATACTCTGAAAATAATATCTGCTCTATAGAAACCCCATAAGCCTTATCTATTGATTCAATAACATCTTTACCTAAAATGTTATTCCAATATTCTAGCATTTTAGTATCTGTGCTGGGAACGTCCTTATAGTAATTTCTTTCATAAAAATAAGAATTATTGTTACAATTATTTTTATCCATAATAATCTCCTCCATTACGTACAAAATTTTGAATTTACATATGATATCTATGCATAGAAGCCAAACCTATTCATTCAGTAGTCATCATACCTGTGGTTTCATACCACTCTCATAAACTAACAGCAAACAAACATAATTGTTCCCCAGTTACATTCTTTTGTTGATGTACAGAACTGAGAGCCATCGGAAACTCTTGGTTCACCAGCACCTGCGGAAAAATTGTTTAAATCCGCCTCTTTAATTTCCTTCATTACATTTCCTGCCGGATTCATAAAATTTTCTGGTCTTGTCATTGGATTTCTATAATTTTTCTTCATAAGGCACACTCCTAACTGCTTCTTGCATAGATACCATATGTAAATTCAAAATGTCTATATCTATACGATTTAATTTTTCACAAAATACTGCAGGAATACAGAACCCTTCAGGTTCATCCTAAGATATTTATTTTTTCATTTCTCATTTCCTTAAAAGGTTCTGTTAAGTTCACTTGACTAGCAGTATGTATTTTCTCTTCTCCTTCCTTACAAGCATATATTAAAATTGTTTATGATTATGATTACGGACAACATTTCTTTACATTCAATCCACCATTTTTTACCACCCTTTCCGTCTTGTTTGTTTTACCTTTACTTTTCTTTTTGATTTCATATAAACATTCTTTTTGGTTCTGTTTAGCATTTGAAACAATAGTATGGAAACCACCAAAACCCCAATTATAGACATCGCCGCAGGAGGAATTTTATATGACATTCCATATTCGCTTCCGCATTTAGGATCAACAAGTATCATTGCAGCCTTGATTGGAAACCAATTAAGCATACTTCCTTCCATTGTTGCAAAATATCCGTAGATGAATGCAACGGCAACTCCCAGCAATGATTTTCCTTCTGCAAAAGCACAAACAATAATAATGGGAAGTACTGATATATACACCAATATGTCAGATACAATAATCTGAGCGGCTGACATCAGCATCATATGAATATCCATTCCAGAAAATCCTAAAAAAGCATTAAAACATATTGACAAAAGAGCGTTAAAAATACTAAATACTATAGTTAAAAATAAAAGCAGCCAAAATTTAGCAATAAGTAACTTTTTATATGAAATAGGTACTGTTAAAATAGATTTTAATGTATCATCTGTTGTTTCCCTGGAAATAATGTACACAGCGACTAATGTAATAATAATCGGGAAAAATAATGTACAATTACTAATAATTACCTGCTGTATAAAATACTGAAAATCCCATACTTTATTTGTGCTTGCAGTTGAATAAAAGCAACTCATTAACACAGATAGCGACATCATAACTAATCCAGCCTTTACAACTGAATATCTTTTAATTTTTAATAACTCTGTTGATATAATATTTCCCATTTAAATTACCTCGTCCATTTTTTATAAAATCTAATCATAAGCATTAAAGATAAGAACAATGTTACTCCTAATACCAAAAATGCATAAAGATCTGACGGAAACATAATATATGCTTCTTTTGACAAATTATCTTTTATTACATGATCTACCAGTTTACCGCTTGTCCAGTCCATCGCACATATAACTGGAAATAGATTTAGAAATTTTGCGGTACCTTCACTGCCATTGTTTCAAATAAACCGATAATTCCCCAATTTAGAATCGAATAAAAAAATGCCAATAATGTAGACACTAAATAGGATTTATTAAAATATACTATTATAACCACAATAGGAAGTGACGCTATCGTTATCACAAGCCCAAATATAATGCTAAATCCTAGCTTGTATGCCAAATCATATATAATACCAACCTTCAATATCCATGAAAAGAATATTGTAAATGATACACTCGCCAGGCTAAAAAGAGTTCCATATATAAAAAGTACACAGATCTTTGCAAGAATCATTTTGGTAATTGTCACAGGCACTGTTCTAATATTTTTAAATGTATCATTATCTCGTTCCATAAAGAACAAGATTGTCGCAAGCATTCCTATTAAACAAGGTGCAAGGAATACAAGACCATAGCCCTGTGTCATAGTAAAGGATAAATCAAACCTCATTTTCAAATAATGTGTGCTCAGATCACCAGACATCCCGTTCTTAGTTGTTATAACGACAATTAAGGGGAAAAAACATGATAATACAATCAGCATGAGCGTGATTTTCCTTCTTTTCAATTTTGTAAACTCACATCTGACTAAATCAAGCAATTCCTTCCCCTCCTGTCACTTTTTTAAAATAGTCCTCTAAAGTATCTTCACACAAATGAGCGGCCATCACGTCTACTCCTTCTTGAACAAAGGAACGAACTATATCTGGTATTGATATACTGAGATTATACACATTTATATCTTGGTTTCCTGATACCTTAAAATTTGATTCTTTATAATATACTGACAGTATTCTTGCTGCTTGGGCATTATCAGAAACCTTGAAGTGTATATATTTTCCATTTTTTTCTTCTAATTCCTTCATACTTCCCTCTTCAATGAGTACGCCTTTATCAATAATACCAATATCGTCTGCTAAAACAGCAATTTCTGAAAGTATATGGCTAGAGATCAATATAGTTTTCCCTCTATTTTTAGATAAATCTTCTATAAATGTTCTTATTTCTGCGATTCCTATCGGATCTAAGCCATTAATTGGTTCATCCAAAATTAATATTTCTGGGTCATGCATTCCGCTAATGCTATAGCTAATCGCTGTTTCATTCCCAATGAATACTGCGAATATAACTTTTATCTTTGTATGGTAAATTAACAAGTTTTAATGCCTGTTCGATAGCATCAGTTCTTGGGATTCCTCTCAATTTCGCAAAAATTCTAAGATTTTCCGTACCTGTCAAATTAGGGTAAAATCCAGGACTTTCAATCAGTGATCCTATTCGAGGTAATATTTTTTTCTCTTCAAGCCTTATATCTCTATTAAAAAATACGTATGGAACCTGAGGTCGGTTCTATGAGGTTT
>ENA-OQCB01000261-OQCB01000261.1-human-gut-metagenome-genome-assembly--contig:-NODE-261-length-25468-cov-3.097589_pt1 | contig 25468 bp, 25 predicted proteins | sample MGYA00242493_ERZ504568 | MGnify/ENA primary metagenome ERZ504568 (study PRJEB26092, sample SAMD00036229) | human gut metagenome | host: Homo sapiens | study: EMG produced TPA metagenomics assembly of...
GTGCCAGAAAATGTGCGGTGCTGTTGGCACAGCCGTTTTCCCTGCGGTGAAACGTTTGTGCCATGCAAGGGAAACGCTTGTGCCATGCTAAGGAAACATCTGTGCCATGCTAAGGGAACGGACGTGCCACTTGCTCAAATCTTGTTACAGACTTTCGGTTGATTGTTTTTTTCCTTACATTTGGGGCTGTTAATTCTATCAAATCATTATGAGCGGAATACCGGACTTTAAGAACCTTGTGTTTAAGGACACATCATTCGCCAATCTAATGAATAAGCGTATATATAATGTATTGCTTATCGCTACTAAATACGACGCCTTCATGCTGGAGGACGATGGGCGAGTGGACGAGCAGATATTCAACGAATATACGTCACTCAGCCTTCGTTACCCACCTCGTTTTACACAGGTGACGACAGAGGAGGAGGCGCTTGCCGAGTTGAAAAACCGTAATTTTGAACTGATCATCTGTATGCCGAATATGGATAACCGAGATATTTTCGCGGCGGCAACGGAGATCAAGATTCATTACCCCAATACACGATCGTAGTCCTCACCCCGTTCTCGAAAGAGGTTTCCAAGCGGATTGCCAATGAAGATTTGAGCGCGATCGACTATGTGTTCAGTTGGTTGGGAAATGCGGAGTTGCTGCTTGCTATTATCAAGCTGATCGAAGACAAGATGAATGCGCCGGATGATACGGCCAGCGTCGGTGTACAGATTATTCTGTTGGTGGAAGATTCCGTTCGTTTCTACTCTTCGGCTTTGCCGCATCTGTATAAGTTCGTGTTGGAACAGAGCCAGATGTTTGCGAAGGAGGCATTAAACGACCACCAGCGTACACTTCGTATGCGCGGGCGACCCAAAATCAAGTTGGCGCGTACTTATGAGGAGGCTGTCCGCATCTTTAACCAGTATCGCGATAATATGTTAGGGATCATCTCGGATATGAGTTTCATGCACAATGGAGTGAAAGATCCTTACGCCGGATACAAGTTCGGGCAGTATGTGCGGAAGACCGGCCTGATTATCCCTTTTGTGCTGGAATCGTCGGAGGTTGGCAACAAAGTATACGCAAAGGAGTTGGGAGCTTCTTTTATCGATAAGAACTCCAAGAGTTATCCGCAGGATCTGAGGAAGAAGATCATGCAGCGTTTCGGTTTCGGCGACTTTGTTATACTGAATCCCCAGACGAAGGAAGAAATCATGCGCATTAAGGATTTGAAAGATTTGCAAAAGAAGGTCTTTCAGATACCCGACGATTCGCTGGTTTACCACCTGAGTCGCAACCATTTCTCCCGTTTCTTCTATTCCCGTGCCATGTTTCCGCCGGCTGAGGTTCTGAAACGCGTGGATGTGAGCGACTATAAGGATATGGATGAGGCGCGTAAATTGATTTTCGATCTGATCGTACAGTATCGCCCGGATGAAGAACTCCGGTGTCGTTGCGGTTTATCAGAAGGAGCGCTTCGATGAATATAGCAACTTTGCCCGCATAGGCGACGGTTCGCTGGGAGGAAATGGGCAGGGGCCTGGCGTTTATCGGGGCGATGGTGAAGCGTTATCCCAAGTTGGAACACGATCATTTTGCAGTGACTATTCCGAAGACGGTTGTGATCTGTACGGATATCTTCGACGAGTTTATGGAGACAAACGAACTGTATTCGGTCGCTTTGAGCGATGTGGATGATGAGACGATCTTGAAATATTTCCTGCGTGCCAGCCTTCCTTCCCGCCTGATTGAAGATCTGATGGCGTTTTTCGATGTTGTCAAAAGCCCGATTGCCGTCCGCTCGTCCAGTCTTTTGGAAGATTCCCATTATCAACCGTTCGCGGGGATTTATTCTACCTACATGGTACCAAAACTGGAAGATAAATATGATATGCTTCGTACATTAAGCGATGCGATCAAAGCTGTCTATGCTTCTGTTTTTTATCGTGATAGTAAGGCATATATGACGGCAACGTCGAACCTTATAGACCAGGAGAAGATGGCGATTGTTTTACAGGAAGTGGTGGGGAACCGATACAATGATCGTTTCTATCCGACTATTTCAGGTGTCGCGCGTTCATTGAATTTCTACCCGATTGGAAATGAAAAGGCGGAAGATGGTATTGCCAATATCGCTTTAGGCCTTGGCAAGTATATCGTAGACGGTGGCCAGACGCTGCGTTTTTCCCCGCGCCATCCTCATAATATTTTGCAGATGAGTACGATGGACTTTGCGTTACGTGAGACGCAGACCCGTTATTATGCGCTCGATCTGAAGAACTTGACCGAACAATTCTCGGTTGATGATTCGTTTAACCTGCTTCGCCTGAACCTGAAAGATGCCGATGCGGACGGTTCGTTGAAGTTCATTGTCTCGACCTACGATCCTTATGACCAGATCATCCGTGACGGTTACTATCCCGGTGGCCGCAAGATATTGTCTTTCGTCAATATCCTTCAGCATGATGTGTTTCCGCTTGCCGATACGCTTGACCAGATTCTGCATGTCGGGCAGGATGAGATGGGACGTCCTATAGAAATTGAATTTGCGGTTAATATCGATCCTGTGAGGGCAGAGCAGAGCCCTGCCCCTACAGCTACTTTTTATCTGTTACAAATTCGCCCGATCGTGGACAACAAGGAGGTGATGGAAGAAGACTTGACACTCGTCGGGCAAGAGGATACGATACTTTCGTCGACCAGTGTCTTAGGACATGGCATTGTGACGGATGTGCAGGATATCATATATGTGAAGACCGGAGCTTTCAGTTCTTCCAACAATCAGTTGATCGCTTACGATATCGAGAAGATAAACCGGAAATTCACCGCTGAGGAAAAAAATTATGTATTGGTCGGTCCCGGCCGTTGGGGCAGTAGCGATTCCTGGCTGGGCATTCCGGTGAAATGGCCGCATATCAGCAATGCTCGTGTCATTGTGGAATGCGGATTGGAAAATTATCGTGTAGATCCGAGCCAGGGAACGCATTTCTTCCAGAATCTGACCTCGTTCGGGGTTGGCTATTTTACGATCAACCCGTTTAAGGGAGATGGCTGGTTCGATGAAGAATATCTGAACTCCTTGCCCGCAGTGGAGGAAACCGAATATCTCCGCCATGTCCGTTTCGATAAACCGATCGTGATCAAGATGGATGGAAAGAAGAGTCTGGGAGTGGTGCTGAAATCGGTTTAATCTTTCTTCTTGATGAAATCCGAAGGATAATTTACCGGGTTGATGACCTCCCCGCCTTTCAGACGAATCCAGGTTTTGAAGCTGGTGGATCCTTCGGTCATTTCGATTACGCGGGCACCGTTGCTCAGGTTGTTGTATACTGTGTCACCACCGGTATAACGGCCATAGGCAAGCAGGATACCTTTCCAGAAAACAGCATAGTCGTCATCATGATCGTGTCCGACAAATACTCCTAACATATCCCCCATTTCTTTCATTGAGGCGAACATACCGGAGTTCAGTTGTGGAGCGCAGGCTTTTTCTTTTCGCGTTCCGATCAAGATGGCTGTTTCGTCTGATGCAGCCTGGTTGTATTCCGGCAGGGCGATGTGGAAGAATGCCAGCGAGGGCAAAGGAGTGCCGCCATTTTGCTTCGTGTATTTCGCGCTGTTCTCGCGATACCATCGGATCTGGTCGAACTTGATATAATCGTAGCCGCCGATTCCTTTGATCTGTGAATATGAATGCGAGTCCAGGCAGTACAGGATAGCTGCGTCTTTCTTTCCATCGGACGATTTCAGGGGTAGGATAAAATTGGTTGCTCCTACGACTCCGGCTACGGAATCGGTCAGGTTGTAAGGAATCGTCTGTATGATATCGAATAGCTGGGTACGGGTGAGTCCCTGTTCGTCATCGTGATTGCCGAATGTCACACCGAAGGGAATTTTGCGGTTGGCGGCTAAGTTCAGGATCGTGCGCATCCCTTCCTCTGCCGGCTGACCATAGATGACATCACCAGTGAATAGCACTAAGTCCGGCTTTTCCGTATCCAGCACTTCGTTGATGCGTTCGAGAGAAACGGCTGATTTGGGATTTCCGTGAATGTAGTGTACGTCCGTGAACTGTACGATTTTGAACTTGCCGTCTTTATTGAACTTCAAGGCGGGTTTCTGTGCGTAGCCTGGTTGCAGGCTTCCGAGTACAAGTGAAAGGATAATAAGAAGTTGTTTCATCTTTAGATGGTTTTTGTTTATGAATTGTTTACTCGATCGTAATGTCGAATTGATCGTATGAATCTGTTCTCCATGCCTTTTCGGATGTCAGGGGAGAAAGTGCGAATAGGGGAGAGAATGTCTTGATCTTGATCGTCTTCCCGTCCGGCATAAATTCCATGATGCGGAGCCAACAGTCCCCTCCGTTGCCATGCCATTGACCGTCGGCGGTCTGGGCATTGAACATCATTTGGGCTACATTCTTACCTGTGCTGTTTTTGTCAGTCCGGAAGCTGACATTGCCCCTTGTAGTCTGTTATCTCGCATTCATGTCCACATATCACCATACAGATGTTAGAGGAAGGATAGACCAGTTTCTGCCAGATTGCTTCTCCGTAATTGGCGGGTGATATTTTGTAGCCTTCCTTAATATGACGCTTGGCTTCCGGTGACATATAGGAGTGCGTCAGCAGAATCACTTTATGATTTTTGTATTTGTCTTTGCCGGTAACTTTTGCCGCCCATTCGATCGCCTCGTCACGTGGAGCAAATTCGAGCGAAATGACTAATAGTTTTCCCCATGTGTCTGTCTCGAACTCATAAGCTGCATTTTCAAGAGTTGGAATACCTTGGTAGTTCAGTCCTGTTTCGACCAACGACTTTTCCAGCAGCTATTCCGTTCGGAAGGAAAGTAATCGGGAAGGTGGCAGAGACGGTTTTCTGCTTTCTCGTATCCGTAATCGTGATTCCCGGTACAAACGACATAAGATATTTTGTCGTCGAGCCGTTCGAATGCCCTGGATGCGGCTTGCCATTGCTCTTCGCTTGTTTGATTTCCGTTTATGCCATCCGGAATCCGTATCTCGTTCTGCTCAACCAAATCGCCGGTACATAAAACTCCTTTGATGTTCAGTGATCCGATACTGTTGGCGATCCAGGCTGTTTGTAGCTCGAACAACGGCTGGTTGGCATCAAACTTGTTATAACTCTGCGGATCAGGCAGCAGGATCATGGAAAAAGAATTCTTATCGGATAGTTGAGGCCGGACGGGATAGACCTGGGCGATGATTGTTGTCAGGCTCAAAAGGCCGGTCACTAATAATAAAAATTTTATTTTCATGTCTATTTTCAGTTTGTTTTGTTGTTATTTGAAAATCGTCGTCTTTTAATCCGCTAAAGCCTCGCGTCTTCGCTGGATGATTCCGATCAGTTCGATCAATTCTTTTTGGCCACTGGTTACTGCCAAGTCGATGCAGGAATTGCCTTCTGCCGTCTTGATTTCTAGATCGGCCCCGGATTCCAACAGATAGTTGACGAGGTTTTTGTCTCTACGTATTATCGCTATGTGCAGAGCTGTTTGATGGCGATTGTTGAGTGCATTGATATCGGCTCCTAATTCGAGTAGCTGGCGTACCATCTCTTTGTTGCCACGTCCGGAAGCCCAATGGATAGGTGCATCTCCATCGGTATCAGTACGGCTGATGTCGGACCCATGTTCGACAAGTAGCTTTACGATTTCTTTCTGACTACTCTGTACTGCCAATTGTAAAGGAGTGATCCCAAGGTTGTTTTGTGGGTCGGGAGCTACTTCAGCTTCCAGTAATACACGCACGTTTTCTTTTGCCCGGTGGAATGCGGCTATGTGTAGAGGAGTGTCGCCTCGGTCGGTGGCTGCTTCCAAGTCATAGCCGGAGTGTTGCATGGCCTTTAAAAGATCGGACTGTCCGCTTTGGGCGATGTAATGTATAGGCAATAAACCTTTATCGTCACGGATGGCTCCGTTCGCTCCCCGTGCCAGCAAGAGCTTGGCCATTTCTTTTTGACGGAAAGCTGTTGCGATGTGCAGAGCCGTTTGTTCGTATTTGTCCGTATAGTTGATATCCACGCCTTTGTCTAAGACGTATCCGGCCAATGCGATCATCCCTGCTTTGGCGATATAGTGGAGCGGAGTACGGCCGCTGTCGTCGACATATGTGATGTCGATATTACCGCTTTTAAACAACATTTCCGCCACTCCGCGTTTACCGTTTGCGCAAGCTTCTAAAAATGCGGCGTCCAGATCGTCCGGATCTGCGGTGATCTTCACCTGCGATTTTTCGATCCGGCTGATGATCGACCTGCGATTTTTTTGCAAGGCCAGTTTGTAAGGGCTGATATTGTTCCTGTTACGGCAATTAGGATCGACTCCGGCTTTCAATAAGAGATTGACGCGTTCCAAGTCGTCATCCTCTACTGCATGGTATAAAGGATTGTTCTGGTTGATATCCGACGTGTCGGCATAGGCCCCTTTTTCCAACAAATGGTTCAGCAGGATGCCATTGCGATTGCGGAACTGATTGTCTGTTGTTTGTGCACAGACGAAGAATGGGGTTCGCTGTAGGTCGTTTACGGCATTGATGTCTGCCCCGTTATCCAGTAAAAGGTCGATGCAGTCGATCGTTTGCGGTTTCGTCTCCTTTACCAGTAAATGCAGAGGTGTGTTTCCGTCTTTGTCCTGTCTCATTGGATCGGCACCGTTTTGTAACAGGTATTGGATAATCTCGGGATATTGTTTTTTGCAAACGATATGAAGCGGTGTTTGGCTAAGGGCGTTCGCTTCATTGACATCGACTCCGAATGTAACCAATAGAGGGATAACCTGCATTTTATTGTTGTCGCAAGCCTCGTGTAACAGTGTGTTTCCTTCTTTCCCATAGAGAACGTATGGGTCGGCTCCTTTCTCTAAAAGCTTGCGGACGATACGGGCGGTTGTTTGCCGGCAAGCATAGTATAGAGGTGATAGATCTGAGTAGTTCATTAGGTTGACATCCAGATCGGACCGCTCCAGCAACAAGTCCAATATAATGTCCGGTTCGTTCTTTTCGGGAGGTACGATTTCGTCCGGTCCGAACTGATAGGCGTATGTATTCTGATAGTCTTTTAACTTTTCATGTAAAATGGAATTCCCGCTTCGGTTCTGTTCGTTAATGTCTTCTACATGGTCAATCAGAAGCCGTAAGATATCTTTTGTATATTCATTGGCGTGAATACGTCCGATGCTTTCCAGTTCTAAGCTGCTTAATGACTCTGATCTATCAAGAAAAAGAGGCAATAACTCTATCAATTCTTTGTAATGGGAGTAGAAGCAGTAATAGTTGATTAGCTCTTTGAGGTAATAATGAGGCTGCTCATATCCGTCAGGGGTGCGAGGTGCATTAGATAGAAGGAAGCCTGCCTCCAGTAACCGACGAATCTCTGCCGTGTTACGTCGATGTAAAGCCTCTTCCATTGCCTGATGTGTCAAATTGTCTGCTCCGGTATGTATTTGATTGTCGTTCATGGTATTTTTATGCAAAAATAAATCGATTGTATCTAAAGTATTTGTTTTTATTTGTCAGGAGTGAAACTTTCCCGGAGAAAGTTTTCAGCCACCTGCAATGTTTCCGGTTTGCCGACATCTATCAGATGAAGGTGCTCGTCTGCGTAGGCGTGGATGTTGGTTTTAGCGCAGATGGAGAGGTAGAAGTTGATGATCGGGAATTTGCCGGTCCATTCTTCCATCCAGTCGAATATTTTAGGAGACAGTACATGTATCCCGCTGAATGCATATTCGTTATATTGGTTCGGATCGAAATCGGGATAGAATGATTTTACTTCGCCTGTCTCACGGTTGCGCCAACCGCATAGTTTGTTTTCCTTATTGAAAAGCAGATAGCGGGAGGTGTTGCGCTTGCTGACTAATAATGTCGCCAGCGGATTTGTCTCTACATGATGATTGTAAAGCGCACGGAGATCAATATTGGATATGATGTCGACATTATGTATCAAAAACGGTTCGTTACCTTGTAAAAATGAGGCGGCATGTTTGATTCCCCCGCCGGTATCGAGCAGATAATCCCGCTCGTCGGAGATATGAATCTGGATACCGAAATTATTGTTGGCAGCCAGGAAGTCGATGATCTGGTCTCCCAGATGATGAACGTTGATGACTATCTGATGAAAGCCGGCATCTTTCAATTTAAGGATTACATGTTCGAGCATAGGTTTTCCATTGATAGGAAGCAATGCTTTTGGGGTGTTGTCGGTCAGCGGTTTGAGGCGTGTTCCCAAGCCGGCTGCGAAAATCATAGCTTTCATAATATTGCGTTAAAGAGTTGTTCTATGTTTTGTTCTCTGTGGACGAGGTCTACCCGGACACCGAACTTGGAATGAATATGTTCTGCCATATGCTGGGCGGAGTAAACCGAACGGTGCTGGCCTCCCGTGCAACCGAAACAAATCATCAGATTGGTGAATCCCCGGTCCATATAACGTTTGACAGAAGCATCCACAATTTCGTAAACATGGTCCAAGAAGCGGGTGATCTCTCCGTCTTCTTCGAGGAAGCGGATCACCGGTTCGTCTAATCCGGTAAAATGATTGTAACGTTCGTATTTACCGGGGTTATTGATGGCACGGCAGTCAAAGACAAATCCACCGCCATTGCCACTCGGATCGTTGGGAATTCCTTTTTTTATAGGCAAAACTGACGATCTTGACTTTGAGCGTATGCTTCTGGATGTCGTCATAGAACTGAGACAGATTTGTCAGATCCCGTAGTACGTTGCATAAATAGGGGTACTCCGGATAATCTTCTTTCAAAAGTTGCCGGAGGTTGTCGATAGCGAAGGGGACACTTTGGATAAAATGCGGTTTCTTTTCGAAATATCCCCGGAAACCGTAGGCTCCCAAGACCTGTAAAGTCCTGAAAAGAACAAAATGGCGTAATTGCCGGAAGAAATGCTTTTCGTCTATGTCCATATACCCGCGTAGTGCTTGCAGATAGTCGGCTATCAATTCCTGTCTCAGTTCAGTCGGATATTTGGCTTTCGCCTGCCAGAGGAAAGAAGCGACATCGTAGTAGACCGGGCCTTTTCGTCCTCCCTGGAAATCAATGAACCAGGGTTCACCGTTTTTTACCATCACGTTACGCGACTGGAAATCCCGGTACATGAATGTCGGTGTACAGTCTTGCAGCAGGACATCGCTCATTTTTTGGAAATCGTCTTCCAAAAGGTTCTCCTGGAATTCCATTCCGGTAGCTTTCAGGAAACAATATTTGAAATAGTTCAGATCCCAAAGGATCGAACGTTTATTGAATTCGGGTTGAGGATAGCATTGGTTGAAGTCGAAACCCTCCGCCCCCTTAAACTGTAGGGCCGGTAGAAGCGTAATCGTCTTATGCAGCAAAGACTTTTCCGTCTCGTCGAAGAAACAACTTTTCCGTCCTTTCTCGATTGCATAAAAGAGTAGGGCATCGCCCAGATCTTCTTGGAGATAGAGCGATTTATCATCCGACCAGCGATAAACCCGGGGAACAGGCAATCCTTTTTCCCGGAAATGCGCGGCCATATAAATGAAGGCATTGTTTTCCTCTACGGAGGTTCCGCTTACCCCGATCAGGGAAACGGGGCCTGACAATCTGAAATACCGGCGGTTAGAGCCGGAAGAGGATAGTTCGGTTATATCAGTTGCCGGTGAACCGGTATGTGTCTGGTAAAGTTGTTTTAATTCTTCAGTAATCATGTTTTTCTATTTTCGGCACTAAAGTAGCAAACAATTGACAATGGCAATTGAGAATTGACAATTTTGTTGGGAAATAAGAGAGGCGGACGTACCGTTTTACCGGAACGCCCGCCTTCTTTATGACCATTAATCTCTAATTGTCTCTCTTTTTAATTGTCAATTGATTAAAGAATGCCTTGTGCCATCATCGCTTTGGCTACCTTCATGAAGCCCGCAACGTTTGCACCTTTCACGTAGTTTGTGTAGCCGTCGGCTTGTTTGCCGTATTTTACGCATTGTTCGTGGATATTCTGCATGATGCTTTTCAGTTTGGCATCAACCTCTTCACTGCTCCAGCTCAGTTTCTGAGCATTCTGCGTCATTTCCAGACCGGAAACAGATACACCGCCGGCATTGGCTGCCTTACCCGGAGCGTACAGGATCTTAGCTTCCAGGAATGCGTCGATAGCTTCAGGAGTAGAAGGCATGTTGGCTCCTTCCGATACGGCGATACAACCGTTGGCGAGCAATGTCTTGGCATCTTCTCCGTTCAGTTCGTTCTGAGTCGCACTCGGCATTGCAATGTCGCATTTTTCTCCCCAAGGACGAGCACCTGCCACATACTTGCAACCATATTGTTCTGCATATTCACGGATACGGCCACGATACAGGTTCTTCAGTTCCATGATGTAATCCAGCTTAGCACGGTCGATACCGTCCGGATCGTAGATGTAACCGTCCGAATCGGACATTGTCACCACTTTGGCACCGAGGCTGATCAGTTTTTCTACAGTATATTGGGCTACGTTACCTGAACCTGAAACACAAACGGTCTTTCCTTTGATGTCGATTCCCTTTGTATTCAGCATTTCCAGCAGGAAGTAAACATTTCCGTAACCGGTGGCTTCGGGGCGGATCAGTGAACCGCCGAATTCGCGTCCTTTGCCGGTGAATGTCCCCGTGTTTTCCTGAGCTAGTTTCTTATACATTCCGTACATATAGCCGACTTCACGTCCGCCAACACCTATATCACCTGCAGGAACATCCGTATCCGGGCCGATATGGCGCCATAATTCCAATACGAAAGCCTGGCAGAAACGCATGATTTCAGCGTTTGACTTACCACGCGGGCTGAAGTCGGAACCCCCTTTGCCACCGCCCATCGGTAGAGTTGTCAGTGAGTTCTTGAAAGTCTGTTCGAAAGCCAGGAACTTAAGGATCGACTGGTTTACAGAAGTGTGGAACGGATACCTCCTTTATACGGGCCGATCGCATTGTTGTGCTGGATACGGTATCCCATGTTGGTTTGGATCTGTCCTTTATCATCCATCCAGGTTACACGGAAGGAGAAATACGATCGGGGATACAAGACGTTCGATCAGATTGCTCTTTTCAAATTCGGGATGTTCATTGTAAGCCTCTTCGATTGTTCCTAATACTTCTGAAACTGCTGATGATATTCCGGTTCATTCGGAAATCTTCTCTTTAAGTTGTCTAAAACTTCACTTGCCTTCATAAGACTGATTTTATTTAGAATGTTATATTTATAATATCAATTTGTTAACCGGTAGCCGATTTTTTTAACGACCTCGCAAAGGTAAGCTAAAATTTTATACAAACAAATATTTGAAAGAAAAAATGCATTAAAAATATCATTTCGGTATTTTAATCGGGTAAAAGTAACTAAATGTCACTCGTCTCTTCGCCTTCTGCTCTTATAGATAGGGACGAACACAATGATTGCTGACGCTACCAGGGCAAAAACGATATCGAAGGTTATCTTTTCGCTGTATGCAAGCAGCATGTAGCAAAGGACACCCCATAAAAGAGTGATACATACGGCTTGACTATTTGTAATTTTTCTGCGTGCCATAGTTTACATTTGTTTAGTTGGATGATACAAGCGAACCGAAATAAACGACCAAGGCCAAAAATACGGCTACAAGGATAAAAAGAACGATAATTTGTTTTTCGAGAGGAAGATGACGGAGGAACGGAACGTGACGTGTCCAACCTGAAACGACTTGAATCTGTTCGGCTTCTTCGTCTTCTTTCGGAAATTCGTATCCGTTTGCTTCCAAAATCTCCATTGCATGGGGAACTTCGCTTTCAAGCAGTTCAATGCGAATGCCACCCATATTGGCTGGGTACATGACCTGGCTCGTATATTCGTTTCTCAGATAACATTTGATTCCTTCCGATTTCAGGAGGGATTCGATCATCTGTGCTGCTTCCGGTTCATAGAAACGAGCTATTTCAACTATTTTATCTTCCATTTTTCCTCCATATTAATGTATTGTATAATGTAAATGATGAATTTACCCGTTTATTAATTTATTCGCAATTTCTGTGGCTTGGCGGATACGGTCAGCCATGCCGATACCGCCTTTGATGTTTCCGGCCAATGTAAGGCCTGGGTAATGCGCTTGCAGTTCGTCGATCGTTTCGAAGCGGGTGCCGCTATTCTGTTCGTATTGCGGAATGGCATGTTCGTGACGGAAGACACGGATCATATCAGGTTCCGTCTCCTCCGGAAATTTCAACATGGTGTGGAGCTCGTGTCTGATGAGCGCTTTCAGTTCCTCTTCCGGCCAGGTCGTCAGGTCGGCATGCTTTACGCCTCCGATAAAGAACGAGAAGAGGGCACCCTCTTCCGGAGCCCGTCCGGCAAAACAAGCGGAGGGGAAAAGAATTCCGAGCACATCTTTTTCTCACAGGAAGGAACCAGGCCTCCGAACGCATCGAAACGTAATCCACCGGTGTCGCGGAACCCGACGCTGGCCTGTACGACCGGTGCATAATGCAAGTTACTGATCCGGTCCATCTTTTCTTTCGGGACAAACGGCAACAGGGCCGGCAGTGTATAAGCGCCGGTGGTCGTAACTATCCGTTCCGCAATAATAGTCTGTTCGCCGTCGGCTGTCGAATAGGTAGCCATCCATTTGTTTGCACAAGGGCGGACTGTGACGTCAGCGGCCGACAGTGTGATATGGGCCGGGGCGATCGCCTCGGCCATCGCCCCGGTCAGTTTGTCCAACCCTCCGGCGGCGGAAAATACTTTCTTGCTGGCGAGGCGGTCGCGATCCGTTTTCGGCTGCTTGGCTTTCGCGATGGTTCCGCGGATGAAGCTTCCATATTGCTGTTCTAAGTTATAGAGTTTAGGGAGCGCATAACGAGTGATGAGTTTCATCGGATCGCCGGCATAGACACCGGATAGGAATGGGTCTACCGCATAGTGTAGGAATGATTTACCCAAGCGGCGGGCTGCCAATTCCCCGACAGACTCATCCGGATTGTTCCCTTTTGCCCGAAACGGTTCTCCGAGGATACGGAACTTGTCGCCAAGCGTAAACAGAGGAGTCGTGACTGCACTGAACAGTCCGGACGGGAGGGCCCGGAACCGATCTCCTTTGCCAGATCAGCCGACGTTTGGATTCTTCGCGGGCAGTCTCCAGTGCACAGGCTGGGGAGAGGGCTTCGAAAAGTTCGGCGACTTCGGGGTAGGAGACGACACCTGTATTGGGGCCGCTTTCGTAGATAAAATCATTTTCGCGGAACGTATGGATTTGTCCTCCGACACGATCAGCCTTCTCGAGGATATGAATGTCTTTTCCGGCGCGAGTTAACCAGAAACCGGTCGTCAATCCGGTCAATCCGGCACCGATAATCAGAATATCTGTCTGCTGGGAGTCCATTTTGTTATACAGGTTTAGAAAATGATTTATTTGTTTCGAGCATCAGCTTGTCCAGCGAAGCGGCTATGTTTCGGACGAAAAGCCTGCCTTCAGGTGTCATCCTGATTTGGTTTTTGTCGAACTCGATTAGTCCATCCTCTGCAAATTCGCGTAGATGCGCTTCGTCATAGGCGGTTGCCTGCTTGATGGATCGGGCGGGGGTGGAAAGCTGTTCCGACAGTTCGTTCCAGTCGATCCGGTAGTTGCACATCAGCATTTCGATTGCTTCTCGTGTGATCTGTTCCTCCCGGCTTAGGAGATATCCTTTGGCGACAGGCAAGATGCCGGCTTCGACTTTCTCGATATACTCCATGATATCTTTTGTGTTCTGAGCGTAAGCCGTTCCGAGCTGGCTGATTCCGGTCACACCGAAAGCATAGACCTGGCCGGTAGTGCGGCGCGTACAATATCCCTGGAAATTACGATGTAGCTGTCCGTTCTGCGAAGCTGTGTACAACTCGTCGTCTTTGCGGACGAAATGATCCAGACCGATCGGCTGGTAGTCTGCTTCGCAAAGGATCCTGTGGGCTGTTTCGAACATCCGGCTCTTCTCGTCGCCCGATGGCAGTCCTACTTTTTCCAATATCTGCTGCCGGGGGAAAGCCCAGGGCACATGCGCATACGAGAAGGTGACGAGCCGGTCCGGTTTCATGGCAACGGCTCTTTCGATCGTCTGGGCAAAGCTTTCTTCCGTCTGGAAGGGCAAGCCGTAGAGAAAATCCATATTGACACGTACGTCGAGCGAACGCAGGATCTCCATGACGTCTTCCATCGGGATTCTGGACGATTGACGGTTTACACCTCTCAGGACCTCCTTGTTGAAATCCTGCACACCGATACTCAGTCGGTTGAAACCGGATTTGACCAATTGAACCCAGCCTTGTTCCATTATCCAGCCCGGATGGCATTCGACTGCTATCTCCGGATTGGCGATCGTTGGGAACTTGTCTAAAACATGGTCGTTCAGCTCTTCCAGCTCGATGGCCGGCAGGACGGTAGGGCTACCGCCTCCGTAATGGATTTGCGAAACTTTGCGTCTGTTGTCGAGCAGAGGTAATACCAGGTCGATCTCTTTATGTAAGGCTTCGACATATCGGTCTACGATTTCTCCTTCCGGAACGGGATAGGAATTGCATCCGCAATAGTGACAGAGGCGGTGGCAGAAAGGAATATGGAAATAGAAGGAAATCAACTCTGGTTTTTGATTGTTTGACGCTTGGAGGGCATCCGCATAATCATAGTCGTTGAACCCGTCATGGAAATAGTTTGCCGGCGGATAGCTGGTGTACCGGGGAACCGGTACATTGTATTTGTCTAAAAGTTCTTGTTTCATATCGTATTTTTATCTTTTCTGAAAACTGTTATTATATAAATAAGAGATACCAAAGCGATGCTTGCCTCAAAGAAGAAAAGCCCGTGATAACCCGTATGATCTGCAATTTTCCCACTCAGGATAGCCATCAACATGCCACTGAGATGCGTGATGACCGTTTGGATCGTGAAATCCGTTCCTTCGCGTCCTGGGCGTACACAGTCCATAGCGGTCGTATAAACTACGATCGTCGCCATCCCGTAGCTGCCCCACAGAAGGAAAATCCCGCCATAGAGCAAGGTAGTCGTAGGATGCACATACGAAAGTCCGAGGAAATAGAGTGTTGCTATCAAGACAAATACTGCAAACAGGATGCGTGCCCTGAAACGACCAATCCGCCGTACGATCATCCCGCCGGCAAATGAGGAGAGGAACCCGACGAATGTCCCCGCCACTCCGCTCATCACTCCGATCTCCTTCATGTCGTAGCCTAAGTCGACCAGCCAGGGCTTCAACATGGCGAGCGTACCGATCAAGCCGGAATAGTAAAGGAAAAGGAAACCGATCTGTTTCCAGATGCTCCGGCGGGCGAAGAAATAGATCACATCCGCCTTTTTGGCCCGTTCGTGCGTGTCCTTCGGTTGGATGCGGAGGCCTTTGTTGAAAAAGAGCGGCAGGAGGGCAGCGATGACAAACAGTGCGACGCAGGGCAACAGCCCGTTCCATCCGATCTGTTTGAAAAGTAGGAGCAAGACACCGCCCCCGATCATCGAACCTCCGAAACTTCCCATCGACTGCATACTGTTTACAAGACTTTTATCCTTCCGGCTGAAAGCGAGTACCGCCAACGCGTCGGTCGCGATATCCTGCGTGGCGGAAGCGACGAAGGAAATGATGATCAGGGCGACGATCGTATAGAAGTCCGTATGGAAATCAAGGAAAGCGACGGCAAAGATCAGGCCGGCGTAGATCAGTTCGGAAGAAAAAATCCACCGTTTATAATCGCCCGTCGTCACAGCGTGTCGGTCTACCATCGGTGACCAAAGGAATTTTAGTATCCAAGGCAACTTGATCAACTGGAGAAGCCCGATGGCCGAGAGCGAAAAGTTTTCCTGACGCATCATGACGGGGATGACGGTGGAAAAGAAGCTCATTGGGATCGTCTGCGCGATGTAGAGGCAGAAGAAGGTCGCGAGGTTGTATGTTTTGTCTTTCTGTATCATAATATCGTTATATAATCATCCGGCTTCCGGCCGGGGCTTTAAGAGTTTTCAAAGTGTCGTCCGAACTTCTGCCGAGACTTTTAAAAATTCAATTGTATATTCCCTCCGATCGTGAACGGCCGTCCTTTTTGTGCCAGACCCTTTCCGCCTGTTTCGAAATAGAAAGCAGAATAGTCTGCACCGGTCATATTTTTCCCCCAGATCGCAAAGGTAATAAAATCTTTTGTAGCAGACACTTTTGCATTCAATAGTCCGTAGTAGGGTTGTGAGATTTTATTGTCTTCTTTCCATTGGATACGTCCCGTTCCGGTGTAGTTTGCACTGATTGTGAAGCGATCGATGTGTCGGCAAGGGTTCGGGATCGTGTAATCGGCTCCGACGGCAAAAGTGTGGCGTGGGACCATCGGCAGGAAATTGCCGCTGTAGTCGATGCCTTTCCGTTCATCTTTGTAATCTTTGAAAGTGGCGTGCGTAAAGCCGTAGTTTACCTGTACCATCAGCCCGTTGACCGGATTCCCTTGCAGGCTGACTTCGACGCCTTTGCTCTCACTACGTCCAGCGTTACGCAGGAACTGCCCGTTCTGGGTGGCGAGCATCTGGTAAATCTGTTGGTTCTTCCAGTCGATCCAGAAGAAACAGACCTCAGCGTTCAGGCGGTTGTCGAGAAGCGGGTGCTTTGCTCCCAACTCGTAGTTCCAACTGGTTTCGGGGCGGAACGTGCGGTCTTCCTCGCGGTCGAAAGAGGTGTTGAAGCCGCCTGTCTTATATCCCTTCGTCACGGTGGCATAGAGCATGCCGGTGGAGGGAAACATATATTGCAGGGCGATCTTCGGCGTGACCTGGCTGAACTTGAGCCGGCTGTCGAAGGCGTCCATCTGTTCGCTGCCGCCGTCCGTTTCTTTGTAGAAAAGGAAATCGTTGGAGGTATGCTCATAATCGTAGCGGATGCCGAAAGTCAGTGACAGGCCGCGCGTCAGCAGGTCGTCGATTGTGGATTGGTGGTAGAAGGCGACACCATAGGCTGGCGTGTCGTACAGCTTGCGTGTCGCATAGTCTTTGGTGAAATAATCGAGTGTCACGGTGTTGTCGATCCCCTGCCAGAAACCGAAGGCGCCGAACAGCCATTTGTAACGTCCGGGAGTTGTCGATTTGATGTTCAGTTCTTCGGAAAACATTTTCTGCTTCATATCCTGACGTGCGAAATAGATGCTTTTGGGAGAGAAATCCTGGTCGATGCCTTGATGGTCCGAGATATATTGGAAGGCGGTCCGGCTGTTGATGCTGTAGCCCCTTCCCTGGTAATCCGCCGAGAAGCCGGTTGTCGAAAGTGTCCGTTTGTAGAAACTGTAGTCATTATAGTTGACTTCTCCCGGTTTATGGGTGACCGAATCGCAGACGGCGTAGGGATAGCCGCCCTGGACAGAACGGTCGAACGAACTCATCAGCCCGATCGAAAGGTTCTTTCGAGGCTTCCATTCCAGGCGGATGCGGGCGGAACCGGACTTCATATCATCAGCCTTCTTATCCGTAAACAGGTTGGTAAAATAGCCGTCGCTGCTTTGGAAATCACCGGAAACGGCATATCCGAACTTTTCTCCGATCTTTTTATAATGGGAGAGGGCATAGTCGCGGTAACCGTAGTTGCCGTTGGAAAGCCAGATGTTCGTCCCTTCATATTTCAGAGGCGATTTTGTATAGACATTGATGATGCCGCCCATCGTGTTACGGCCGTAGAGTGTCCCTTGCGGACCGCGCAACACTTCGATCCTGTCCACTTCATTGAAATCAAAATCGAAAGCTGATTTTTCGAAGTAGGGGATGCCGTCTACATAAAGCCCGACCGAGGGTGCGTTGATTTTCGATCCGATCCCCCGGATATAAACCGGTGAGGTCAGTTTCGATCCGTAGTCCGGCATGAAAAGGTTCGGGATGAACGAACTGAATTCTTTGATTCCCGTGATATTCCGGTTTTGGATGGCCGTTCCCGTCACGGCTGATGCCGATAGGGGTTCCAGCCTGAGGTCCCGCTGTTGCTTGAACGATTGCACGACCACTTCGTTCAGTTCGACATTGCGAATCTTCGCCGTATCTTTTTCAATCTCTTCCCCTTTTGCCGTGTATGTCAGGCAGAGCAGTAACGGGAGATAATAGAATAATTTCATGTCTTAAAATGTAACGGTGATTTCGCCTCCGATCTGGAAAGGTTTGCCTTTCTGGATGAATGACTGGTTGAACGATTCGAAATAGAACGCCTGGTAGTCCGTGCCTGTGATGTTGCGGCTCCACAGGTTGAGGTTGACGATTCCCTTGCGGATACCTGCTTTTGCATTGACGAGGCCGTAGAACGGTTGGCTGATGTCGTTTTTTTCTGTCCAGAAGATCTTGCCGGCCCCGGTGAATTGGGCGGATGCAGTAAATTGGTCGATCATTTTCCGGTGGAGCAGTTTCGTGTATTGCAATCCTAAGCTTACGGTGTGGCGCGGTGTGTAAGGAATGAAATTATCCTTGCAGTCCGTTTTTACGATCTGGCTGTTCTCGTCCTTGTCCGTGAAGATGTAATCGCGGAAGATGGCGTGTGTAAAACCGTAGTTGAGATCTGCGGTTAGTCCGTCCATGATACGCCCGCGCAGGCTCAGTTCCACGCCGTAGCTGTTTGCCTTTCCTCCGTTGGTGATCAGACGCCCGCTGCCGTTTTCGGCAAAGCTGGTCAGTTGGATGTCACGGATGTCCATATAGAAGAGTGTCAGCTCTGCACTCAGCCTGCCTCGGATCAGTTCGCTACGGATGCCTGCTTCGTAATTCCAGCTATGTTCCGGTTTATAGGAAGCGACGTCTTCCACTTCCCCCGGTTGCTCGGCCTTGTCGGGGGCGAACTTGGACATCAAGTCATATTTGGCTTGAGCCTGGACCAGGTCGCCGAACATCTGTACATTATATCCTCCTGTCTTGTATCCTTTGGCGACCGAGATATATGTGAATGTTTCGGGTGTGCACTGGTAACGGAGTGAAATCTTCGGCAATACTTGCAGGAAATCTTGTGAGATGTTGCCGTCCATAGTTGTCGTGACCGGTAGTGTCATCTTCATCGGGCCCATTTCCACGCCGATCTTCATGCTGTCTACAGCCGAGTGATAGTCCAGACTGGCTTTTTCGTAGTCCAGACGGATGCCGGCGGTAATGGAAAGTCCTTCGACAAAGAGGTCGTTGTAGGTCGATTGGTGGAAGGCGGCGAAACCGTGAGTCGGTGTGTCGAAGTTGCCGGGGAAATAGATCTGGTTCAGTTTGTCTCCCTGGACGGTCAGTTTTGGTGCTTTCGGATTATTGGCCAGGATGTCGTCGAATGCTTTTTTGCAAAATACCTGTCAGCCCGTCTTGCTTGAAGATCACGGGACCGTCAGTATTCAGGCTGTTGTAAAAACCGTAGGCGCCGAAGCTCCATTGGTAATTGCTTTTTGTATTGGATTTGATCGCTAGCTCTTCGCTCCAGGCATATTGTTTCTGTCTTTGATGGAGGGTGAAGACAGATAGTTCTGTATAGTCCTGGTCCATTTTCATATCGTCTTTCAGATATTGGTAAGCCGTGGTGGAGGCGAGGATGAAACGGTCTGTTTTCCATTCCAGGTACAACTGTTGTTCAGTGTGCGGCGCCAATAGGAACTCGGATCGTTGATGCGGATCGGCTGTACGGTACCGGTTTGTGGGTCGTACTGCCCGTAAGGAAAGGCTTTTTGCGTTACATAGTCATAGTTGAATGTATATTGCGCTTTCAAATGATCCGTAATATACCCCTCCAACTTGAAACGGCCGCCTGCCGATTCCTCCTTATCGGCCTTTGTGTTGTTGTATTCGTTGATGAAAAATCCGTCGTTACGGTCGTAATATCCGCTTAATGAGAGTCCGATGTTTTCTCCGATCTTGCTGTATTGGGAAACTTTGGCTTTGGCTGCCCCGTAGTTGCCCATCGACATTGTGACTTTTGTTCCTTGGTAATCGAAGGGGGAGAGGGTGTAGATGTTGACGATACCTCCCATTGCATTGCGTCCGTAGAGGGTTCCCTGCGGTCCGCGTAAGACTTCGATGCGCTGAATATCGTTCAGCTCGAAATCAAAAGCACTTTTATCCAGGTAAGGGACGTTGTCGACATATAATCCGATGGATTGCCCACTGCTTCGCGCTCCGATTCCACGTATATAGATGGCCGAAGTCATTTTCGAACCGTAGTCCGGCATATAAAGGTTGGGGATGAAAGCGCTGATATCCTTGAGGGCATCTATCTGCCTGGCTGCTATCGCTTGGGGTGAGAGGATGGAAACAGCTCCCGGAAGCGTACGAAGGTCGTTCGTTTCCTTTGTGGAAGAAGTGACGATCACTTCACCTATATTATAGGTCTTGATCGTGTCGTTCACATTTTCATTCACCCGTTCGGCTTTAATCGGTTGCAAACACGTAAGCGCGCCTGCAACAAGGATATACAGATAGCGTTGATTCATCGTATTTATTGTAAACTATTAGTATTTTACGGTTGCAAAGGAACGGTAAAGATGAATGGGAATCAATCACTACATGTAGTGATTTTAAAGTTCGATGTCGTCGCCTGAAATAATACCGTTCATAATGGCATAGAAGGTAAGCCCCGATACGGTTTTGATACCGAGCTTGGTGGTGATGTTCTTGCGGTGGCTGAGGACTGTGTTCAGGCTGATATTCAGCTTGTCTGCAATTTCTTTGTTGGTACTGCCTTTGACGATTAATTGGAGGACATCCGTTTCGCGGGTGGACAGTTCTTTGTTGTTCTCGCTGGAAATACTGTTGTTTTCTCCGGTAAAAAGTTGTTCCATCTGCTCGATGATGATTTCCTGCGAGGCCTTGATCGTGATATGATTAGTTGCCGATAACCCTCCCTTCGTCTTGGCCCCCGTCGATCAGGACCATTGTCTTGCTCCGGCGAGGGAGGAAAAAGTCTGCATAAAGGACAAATGAAGCGGCATTTGTAAAATAGTAATCGAATGTATCGTTGCCGGAAGTCGATAAAGCCTCGAAAGTGGGGTAGTGGCTGATCTCTACCGGTGGAAAATAGTCGGTCAGCATGCTTTGTAGGCCGATGCTCTGTAGCGTGTCGGGTAATATAATTGCTATTTGCTTGTTGCGATGCATCCGGCTGTTTGTTAAATACACAATTTTTCCATAGCCGAAACCATCGGTGTCAATATCCGGTAGCGGATGCGGTTGTGTTGTTTGATATCTTTTTCCAGGCTGCTGATCGCGAATATGACAGCGTAACATAAGTTCTCGTTATAGTCGCCGGAAAGATGCTTGACCATGATGCTTTTCAGATCTGCTAACAGGGCCTCTATCGGATCTTCCAATCGCTGCTCCGTTCCGAGATGCAATGCTTCGAGCTGTCCGGAAGATTGATAATCTTTCAACTTTTCGCTTAATGACAGACAATAGGGGAACCATACCCGGTCGTCCTTTTCGATCCGTGAGGTCAGTTCTTCTTTGAAAGAGGAAAAAAACTTACCGATCAGGTTGAGCGTGTTGTTTCTCGGTGTACTCATCGATATGAATGAACCGAGATGCCTTTCTATATTCGGAATTTGGTAGCGCTGGTAATACAGGTTGGTTTTAGTCAGATAATCGATGATTTGTGAAGTATGGAATGTTTGTAGCTTCTTTTCCGGGAAGTATTCCTCATTGAGGAACGTGTTGATTACCGTCAAGAGGAAATCGGCATCCAGTTGGTATTCTTCACATATCGCCTTTACCGATTTGTCACCTAAGCCCAAGCGGATTCCAAAACGGTTAATGACAGGAATGAGTGAGGGATGCTCTTCCACCACCTCACTCATTTGCATATTAGGATATACTAATGGCATATTTTATGCTTCTTCCCATTGTTTTCGTAATAGTTCCACTGCGGCGGGCACCAAAACGTTCCGGTCTCCCTGGCATCCGCATTCGAAACTTACATATTTGTCGTAATCCAACATCTTCAAACCTTTAAAGCCGTTCACATAGTTATCCGCTTCGCCGTCTTCACCCGGCATGCTGCGGCGTTTACGGCTGGCAACATGCACATGTTGCAGATATTCGCCTGCGGAAAGGAAAGCTCCCATGTCGGAAGTCTCTTCCCAAGTCATGTGCCAGAAGTCACCCATACAGCGTACACCCGGATTGTTGATATCGCGGCAGATGGAGGCTGCATCCGCTACCTGGCGGAGATAAAAAGCCTCTTTCCTGTTGAGCGGTTCAAAGATAACAGTAGTTCCGTGTTCTTTTGCGAAGTTACCCATTTCATTGAATTGTTCGCACAAAAAGTCCCGTGTTTCCTGTGTATGAGGCATGGCTGGTTTCTGGCCGTTGAAAGCCGGAACGATGATCACTCCCGTAGAACCTAATTCGCCTGCGGCAGCCATGATCTCTTTCATCGTATCCATACACTGTTTGCGGATAGCCGGATCTGTCGAAAGGATGAAACCCTGGAAACCTGCACAAATGGCGCTCACTTTGATATTGCGTCCGTTGAGTGCATCCTTGATCTCTTTTACACGATCTTTCAGGCCGCGTCCACCCGGTTCGAAACCAACGACGCCCAACTTTTCCATGTAGTCGAGCTTTTCGTTGAGGTTGGCACCTGGGGCGATTCCTTCCTGAAAAGATATCTTCAATTCGGCTTTGCTGTTGGGGCATGATCCCTTTTCTGTCGGACAACCTTCTGTAGAAGCAGCCTTGCCGCCACAGGCAGCAAAAGCTGAACTACCGGCTGCAACAGCCGCGCCAGCCAGAGTTGTTCTTAAAAAGTTTCTTCTGTTCAGTGCCATATAATTCTTATTTCTTGTCTTGGGCTTTACCCGGAACTTGAACTGTAAATCCACTCATATCCATCTTGCCTAAATTCAAGTCTTTCGGAGTGTAATCGATAGGAGAAGCAGTCATGGCATCCCAGGTCGTTTCTGCACCAGTGTAAGCTGATTCACGTCCCATGATAGCAGCCATATTGGCTACAGCAGTTTCAGATGCTTGGTCAATAGACTTGCCACTGCGGATCAAGTTAATCCAGTTGACGTGTTCCAATACATACGGATTCTGCTGTTTTGTGTTTGCTTTTTCAGCTTCTCCGTCATATTTCCAAACTACATTGCCTGCATTATCTTTGATTTCCATCGTAGCACTGTTCCAAGAGCCTTTTGTTCCTTGGATAAATTCGCTGACGTTAGTGGCACAACCGTCAATCTGGCGACACATACTATGCAAGTGGATGCCGTTTTCCATTGTGAAGTCGATGCTGAAGTTGTCATACTGGTCGCCTGTTATACGACGTTGACGAGAACCGAATCCGACTGCTTTGACTGGTTTCAAGCCACTGAACCATGTGAATACATCGATGTTGTGTACGTGCTGTTCTACGATGTGGTCTCCGGATAACCATTTCCAGTTCACCCAGTCTTTGATCATATATTCGCAATCGTTCCATTCTTTCTGGCGGTCACGATACCACAACATACTCTGATTCCAATAAACAACACCACCGGTGATTTCACCAATAGCTCCTTCCATGATCTTCTTGTAAGATTCTACATAGCTACGCTGGTGATGACGTTGTGTACCGGTAATGACACATAAGTTCTTAGCCTGGGCCTGTTTAGCTGTTGCCATGATAGTACGATATCCTACCGGATCTACACAAATCGGTTTTTCCAGGAATGAATGTTTGCCTTTTTCAGTCGCATATTGGAAATGAATCGGACGGAATACGGGGGGGGTAGCGATAATAACAACATCGACACCACTATCAATTACCTGTTTGTAAGCGTCCAAACCAACAAAACGTTTGTCTGCCGGAATATCAATGTTTTTCTCTTTTTTCAATTTACCTGCCAAATCATCGATTCTTTCCTGAAATGTATCGCCTAAGGCAACGATTGTCACACCATTACCTGCTTCCAAGAAGTTAAATGCTGCACCGGAACCACGTCCACCACAACCGATAACACCGGCTTTCAACTCTTTTCCGTCAGTAGCCTTGTCGGGCAATTCCGGAATATAATAAGTTCCAGGCTCTTTCAGAGGCTTGTTTGCTGCTGCACTTTCGCTGCCACCTGCACATGAGGTTAATACACTTGCACTACCTGTACCGATTGCACCCAGTGCTCCGGCCATAGCTGTACTTTTTAAAAACGATCTTCTGCTAATACTGTTTTCTTTCTTCATGATATAGTAATTTTAGGTATCAATTAAACATCTGTTATTTTGCTCCAATTGCTGGGTCCGGTTCGCAAACCACACGGAAACCGATACCTCGGATATCCGAATACCACCAGATACTCTTCGGTTGCTGCGGGTCTGTCTTCAGCCATGCGTCATGCTTGGTATAATCGCGGGCTGCGGAACGGACATCTGCTGCATCGGAAGTGTAGTTACCGCCGCGTACGACCCATTCTTCTCCTTCTGTGATTAACGGGTTAGTCACACTTTCACCGCCTTTACTGTAAGCCTGCGGGTCATATTTGTCGGCACAATATTCCATTACGTTACCCAGCATGTTCTTCAAACCGAACGGGTTCGCTTTCACTTCGCCCGGCTCCTGAGTTCTGTTCTTGCTGTTCTTCGCATAAATCACAAATGAACTGATGCTGTCTGTCTTTGCATCGAAGAACTTACGCCAGAATCCCTGGTCTGAAAAATCTTTCGGGTTCCCGGTGAAGAAATAAGGAGTTTCCGTTCCTCCACGGGCTGCATATTCCCATTCTGCCTCGGTCGGCAGGCGGTATTTTTTCCCTGTTTGTTTGGACAGCCACTGGCAGAATGTTTCTGCAGCATAGTGTGTCATCGTGATAGCCGGACGGTCACCTGCGCCCCATCCCTGGTCGGGGAATCCGAACGGAGGAGTCGGGCCGGAAATGGCATCGACATCCGGATTGCTGTTATTTGCATATACGGTTTCGGGCGGAGTACGTCCTTCACTCATGGTTTGTCCGTAGAATGCCCAATACTGATCCCACGTCACTTCTACTTCAGCCATAAAGAACGGACTGACCGTAACGTTTCGAACCGGGGCTTCATCTGCCTTATGGAACGGTTCTTTATCGGTGCTACCCATTTTGAATGTACCGCCCGGAATGGCGATCATTTTTGAATGCAACGGCCGTACCCGGAATTTGTTCCGTATAATCGGTAAAAGATGTGACAGGTGTCGCCGTCTTGAAATAAAGGCTGGTATCAACAGTAGCCGTGGCGGCTCCGGGAATACCTGTTAATTTGCCGTGTTTATAATCCGGATTATAGTGTCCGGCGTCGAGGTGGCAGCTGATACACTGTAAATCCAGTTCTTTTCGTTTTCGTCATAATAAAGGTGAGCAGTAATGCCGTCCTGGTTAATCCCTTCCGGGAACAAGTTCTGATGGCATTCCTTGCAGGATTCGTTCGGAATATATTTGACGGCATGTTCCAGTTCCGACTTGGTGTTCCAGTCGAAATCCGCACTGTCTTTTGTCATGAAGGACCATACGTCTTTCAATCCCAA
>ENA-OQCB01000265-OQCB01000265.1-human-gut-metagenome-genome-assembly--contig:-NODE-265-length-25262-cov-5.661190_pt1 | contig 25262 bp, 18 predicted proteins | sample MGYA00242493_ERZ504568 | MGnify/ENA primary metagenome ERZ504568 (study PRJEB26092, sample SAMD00036229) | human gut metagenome | host: Homo sapiens | study: EMG produced TPA metagenomics assembly of...
GTTTAGACTTGTCGGACAATTCCGACTTACCTTGTTCTTTCTCGCGATTTATCCAACGGTATAACGTGGAACGGGCAATCCCGCACCGAAGGGCAGTTTTTGTCACAGAACCCGTTTCGGCGTATAGTTCAAGCCATTTTTGGCGCATTCGTATTTTCCGTATATCTTCTTTCATGCTACGAAGATACGGATTAAGATTTGCCTATGAAAAGAAAAGGTGTAGCGTATCTATTGATACTTTACAATTAAACAGCTTATCTCTACCAACTTTTTTCTCCTTTAATGACAAAAGAAGCATATGATAGAGTTTACGAGTGCCTATAGGGGCATTTCCAAACGAATGTCCTGTATCATTTCTACAACTTCAGTGGCTTTTTGTCGGCTTCTGCTTATATTCCACTGTTGACGGTAATACTTTTGCCTGTTTATCCCGAGCAGTTGGCAGACCTCACTGATACTTAGGGATTTTTCTTCTTTATATTGAGTGACTGCTCGGGAAAGGTGTTTTTTCGTATGGCGATATTATACTCCTTTTCTGCGATGTCTATCATCATATCAAAGAACTCCACTTTTATATCTTTCAGCTCAAGTTCCTTTTCCAAACGGGTATTCTTACGTTCCAGCAACCTTACCTTTTGCTGCAGTTCAAGCAGCTCTTGATCTTTACTCTTTTCCATAAAATCGAGGGATTTGTTTGAGACGTCAACGTTACCATATTTTTCAATCCAGCGTTTAACTGTATAGCTCCCTTGTATACCATATCTACGTTGAAGGAAGCCTAAACTTACTTTAGTGGTTTCGTACTCTTGTACTACGGATAATTAAAGGACATGCTGTAATCCTTTTGAGTATGCTTAACGTACTTGTGCTATGTCTTTTCCATTCGTTACTTATTTTAAGTATTCCATGCGACAAGAAGTTGTACAAGTAATTTTGTTCAGCACTGTGTTTGAGCCTATTGTTCCGTCAATAGTAGCCTAAAGAGGTGTGCTTTACTAGTAATGGTTTGGTGCGAAGCCCTCTTGACAATGCTGTCCTTTACAGAAATATCTAATGTATAGGTTATTAGACTGACTGATATGAGTAATATATGTGAATTGCTGCACCTCATGATAAAGTATATAGTTACGCAGATTAAAGACCTCTTAAGACTGTGTAAGAATTTCAGAGATATGATCAATGAGAATACTTATGATAAGGATATTAGAAAGTGGATTGAAAAAGCAAAGGTAATACGGGATGTGGCACTGACGAACTTTGCATATGGTATTGAAAAAGACTGAGAGACGGTACAGGAAGCTATTTATATCCTCTTTAGCAACGGATTACTGGAGGGATAGTGAATAAAATTAAAGCGGTCAAAAGACAGATGTACAATAGGGCAGGAAGTAAACTGCTGAGAGTGAAGATTCTTTATTCACAATAGAAGAAATACCACCAAATTTAAAGAAGAACCAATATTCAATAATATGCACAACTTTCTATTCATAAATCTTTTATTAATTTGATTCCGCTAACGAGTTATCATATGTTTTTTAATAGTCAATTAAAAAATGAGAAATTATTTCAAATAGAATGCGTTTTTTGAATATAGTTTTTCGCTTTTCTTTTAAAAATATCACTTCTACATACCTAACTTTGCAAATATAAAAAAGAAAATCCCCAGTAAACTAATTTATCTATAATAATGGAAAACAATAATACCTCAAATAAAAGGACCTACTATATTTCAATAGCCATTCTTGCCGGAATGTTCTTTATTTTTGGATTTGTATCTTGGGTCAATTCCATACTTATTCCCTATTTCCGTATATCCTGCGAACTTACACATTTCGAATCCTACTTTGTAGCGTTTGCTTTTTATATTGCTTATTTTGTAATGGCAGTTCCTTCTGGAATATTGTTAAAGAGAGTAGGCTTCAAACGAGGGATTATGTACGGATTTATGTTAACTGCATTGGGAGCTTTTATATTCGTTCCGGCCGCTTTAGCCCGACAATTCGAAATCTTTCTGATCGGTTTGTTTTCCATAGGAACAGGGCTGGCAATCCTGCAAACAGCAGCCAATCCGTACGTCACCATTATCGGTCCAATTGACAGTGCTGCCCGGCGTATCAGTATCATGGGCATATGTAACAAATTTGCCGGAATCATTTCTCCTCTCATTTTCGCCGCACTGATTCTGAAAGCAGATGACAGTGAACTTTTTGCCCTGATAGAATCAGGTACATTGGATGCAATAACCCAAAATGCCATGCTTGACGAATTGATACAACGGGTTATCGTTCCGTACGCTATACTAGGAGTGCTGCTTTTATTAGCCGGAATCGGTATCCGTTATTCTGTCTTACCGGAAATTAATACGGATGAGCAGAATGCGACAGACGACAAAGAAAGCGGGCATAGTAACCGGAAAAGTATTTTGGGTTTTCCATACCTTATTTTAGGCGCATTAGCGATCTTCTTTCATGTAGGAACACAAGTAATAGCCATTGACACTATCATTAATTATGCCAATTCTATGGGTATGGATTTACTGGAAGCAAAAGTATTTCCCTCATATACTCTGGCATGTACAATGATCGGCTACATATTGGGAATCATCGTAATCCCCAAATATATCTCACAAAAGAACGCACTGATTGTATGTACAGTACTAGGATTATTCCTTTCATTCGGAGTTGTATTAGCCGACTTTAGTGTAACTCTCTTCGGTCATCAAGCTAATGCCTCTATCTTTTTTCTCAATGCACTAGGCTTTCCCAATGCACTAATTTATGCAGGTATTTGGCCATTATCCATTCATGGATTAGGAAAGTTTACAAAAACTGGTTCTTCACTACTAATCATGGGACTTTGTGGAAATGCGATCCTACCGTTAGTTTACGGTCATTTTGCTGAAATATATGATTTGCGTATCGGCTACAGGGTATTAATCCCTTGCTTCCTTTATCTTGTATTCTTTGCTGTTAAAGGGCACAAGATCACTTCATGGAGATAAAAAATAATGATGAATAAACCTCAAGTAACATAAATGAAGAGACTAATCATTATAAATGGAAAACTCATCTTTCCGGACCATATAGGTACCGGTAAATCATTGATATGCAACAACGGAAAGATTGAACAAATCGTCACCAATGAAATGCTTGAAATAAACCCGGATGATCAAATAATAGATGCGAAACAGCAGTATGTATCTCCCGGTTTTATTGATATGCATGTTCATGGGGGTGGCGGGCACGACTTTATGGACGGAACAGTGGAAGCATTTCTAGGGATCGCGGAAGTTCATGCGAAGTACGGCACAACAGCTATGGTACCTACAACGCTAACCTGTACCGATGAAGAATTAATGAATATTTTTACCACTTACAAAAAAACAAAAAGCCTCAACAATAAAGGCGCTAAGTTTATAGGGTTACATCTTGAAGGTCCTTATTTTTCACCCTCCCAATGCGGAGCCCAAGACCCTAAATTTCTTAAAAAACCATATCCAAAAGAATATAACCATATTATAAATATCTCACAGGATATTGTGCGTTGGAGTGTTGCTCCAGAACTGGAAGGAGCTATCGAAATGGGTAAAGAATTGCAAAGACAGCATATCCTTGCTTCCATTGCACATACCGACGCAATCTATGAAGAAGTGGAAAAAGCATACAAAGCCGGATATACCCATGTTACCCACTTATATTCGGCCATGTCATCCGTAACACGCAGAAATGCTTTTCGATATGCAGGAGTAGTGGAAGCAGTCTATTTGATTGACGACATAACTGTGGAAATCATTGCTGACGGCATACACCTCCCCAAACCGCTTCTTCAGTTTGTCTATAAATTCAAAGGACCCGATAAAACTGCACTTTGCACCGATGCAATGCGAGGAACAGGAATGCCGGACGGAGAATCCATTTTGGGAAGTTTAACCAATGGTCAGAAAGTAATTATTGAAGACGGAGTTGCAAAAATGCCGGACCGTTCAGCTTTTGCAGGCAGTGTAGCCACTACCGACCGCTTGGTCAGAACTATGGTACAACTAGCCAATGTCCCCCTCACCGATGCCGTTCGCATGATGACACTTACCCCCGCCCGTATCTTACGCATAGATTCATCAAAAGGTTCTCTAGAAGTAGGAAAAGATGCCGATATCGTCATTTTCGACAACCAAATTCATATTATTAACACAATATCAGAAGGCCATGTTATCTATAGTAAATGAATCAGAAGTCAAAGTATTTCAACAAGAACTGTTGACTGTTAAAATTTACCCTACCCTTCAACAGATGGGTAGCGAAGCTGCAAAAGAAGTAGCAAACAAAATCTGCAAACTTCTGGAAAAAAAGGCTGAAATCAATATGATTTTTGCCGCCGCTCCCTCACAAAATGAATTCTTAAGTCATCTAATTCGCGATAAACGAATCGACTGGACTAGAATTAATGCTTTCCACATGGATGAATACATTGGCATCCATCCGGACGCGTCGCAAAGTTTCGGTCATTTCCTCCGTATCCGTATCTTTGATAAAGTTCCTTTCAAGAAAGTGAACTACTTGAATGGACGCGCAGAGAGTCTTGAAGAAGAATGCAAACGATATGCTAATCTACTTACCAAATATCCAGTAGACATAGTCTGTCTAGGTATCGGAGAAAACGGGCACATAGCTTTCAATGATCCGGATGTAGCAGATTTTAATGATCCCAAACTAGTAAAAATAGTGAAACTCGATCCGGTATGTCGTCAGCAGCAAGTCAACGAGAAATGCTTCGAAAGATTGGATTTAGTACCCAAAGAAGCATTGACACTAACAATCCCTACCTTGCTAAAAGCAGAATGGCTGTTTTGTATTGTACCTTTCAAGAATAAAGCTCATGCAGTATATCGAACTATTTACGGTGAAATTTCAGAAAAATGTCCGGCTAGTATATTACGAAGAAAAGAAAAATCTTCATTATATTTAGACGCAGAAAGTGCAAAATTGATAAATCTATAACCAATCATGAAAAACAAAATTGCTTTTTTTTATTACTGGCGGTCAGTGCCAGTAGTATATATGCACAAGTAAGAATTAACCTTAAAGGGCAAGTCTTAGATGAAAACAATTTGGGATTGATGGGGGTGAACATCTCTGTGAAGGGTAGTGGACATGGGGTGATTACCGACATAGACGGTAACTATGAATTAACTTCTGTATCTGCTAAGAGTGTGTTGGTCTTTTCCTTTGTCGGTTATGAATCTCAAGAAGTATTGGTAGGCAACAGACAACGTATTAATGTACATTTGAAACCCCTAATTAGCGAATTGGACGATGTAGTGATTGTCGCATATGGCGTGCAGAAAAAGGAAACTTTGATCGGTGCTTTGTCATCAGTAGATGTTGAGAAAATGACGGAAGTACCGGTGGCAAGTGTTACCAATCTATTGTCCGGTTCTGTGCCAGGTATAGCTTCTGTGCAAACATCCGGTCAACCGGGTAAGGATGCCGCTACATTATATATTCGTGGCGTAGGTTCGTTGAGTTCAGCCTCTTCTGCTCCATTGGTGTTAGTAGACGGAGTGGAACGCGACTTTTCGCAGATAGATCCCAATGAAATAGAAAACATGTCGGTATTGAAAGACGCTTCAGCTACAGCAGTGTTTGGTGTGCGAGGAGCCAACGGTGTGATTTTGATAACTACCAAGAGAGGGCAGTCCGGTAAACCCTCTATCTCGTTTAGTTCAATGAACGGAGTGCAACAGCCTATGTCGTATTTGAAGCAGGTAAGTAGTTATGACTATGCCCGCTTTTGGAATATCAAGCAGCAGATGGATGGAAAGACAGACCCTAAGAGCTATTTTTCTCGTGAGGATGTGGAAGCTTTTCGTATAGGATCAGATCCTATTATGCACCCCAATACAGATTGGTTAGACTACTTCTTCCGCGATGTCTTTTTTCAAACGAAGAACAATTTATCCATTTCGGGAGGAACAGATGATGTGCGTTATTTTGTGTCTATGGGATATATGTATCAGAACGGCGTGTTGAAGAGTCTGGGTTCATTGCCTTATGATAACAATTTTAATATGAACCGTTATAACTATAGGGCAAATTTAGATTTCAAGTTGAGTCGTTCCACACAGTTGAAACTAGGTGTAGGCGGAAATATGGTAGATACTCGCGAACCGAATACTTCTGTGAAGAATCCTTATAACATTGTGGCTATTTGGAGTGTGCCAATGGCCGGTCCAGGCATTGTGAACGGAGTACGTACTGTTATTCCGAAAGGTACTTATCCTACTGAAAATCATGATGCTTTTGAAAGTTATTATGGTAAGGGATACTCACGCTCATACGACATGACATTGAATATGGACTTGGAATTGACGCAAGATTTGGGCAAGTGGGTCAAAGGATTGAGCGTTTCTGTGAAGGGAGCATACGATAATCGTTTCGAGATTATCAAAAAGCGCGAAGGAGGAACTTATGAATATCAAGAAGTCTATTATAAGGGTAATTTGAGCGAGAGCGGAAAGTGGCAAGAAGGGACGTGGACTGACCCGGATTTTGATAAGACGTTAGTGTATGTACCGGTAGGTACGGAAACACCACTTACTTATAGAGAGAGTAATGAACGTGAGCGTTCTTGGTACTTGGAGGGACGTATCAATTATAATCGTACTTTTGGCGACCATGCCATAGGAGGATTGTTGCTTTACAATCAGTCGCGCGATTACTATCCTTCTACATATAGATATTTGCCTCGTAACTATATAGGTTATGTGGGGCGTGTGACTTATGGTTACCGTTCTAAATATCTTGCAGAGTTCAATGCGGGGTATAATGGGTCGGAAAATTTTGCTCCGGGAAGCAAACGATATGGCTTCTTTCCTTCCGGTTCTATAGGTTGGGTGGTAACCGGTGAAGATTTTATGGATAATGTGCATTGGATTGACTACTTGAAAGTGCGTGCTTCATGGGGACAAGTGGGCAACGATAAAGGAACGACCCGTTTCATGTATAAGGAAAGTATTTGGGAGAGTGAGAATAACGGTTATAGCTTTGGTGTGAATAATCCTGTTTATTCTCCGTCGTTCTATTACACAATGCCTGGCAACACGAATGTGACGTGGGAAACAGCTACTAAGCAAAATTACGGTATTGATATTCAGGCATTCCGCAATCGATTGAGTTTGAGTGTAGATTACTTTTTTGAACATAGAAAAGACATCTTGCTGTCGCCTGAAAAAACACCGGCCATTATAGCCATGGATATGCCGAACTTGAATTTGGGTGAAGTAGATAATCAAGGATATGAGATTGCATTGGGTTGGGGCGAGAGGTTGAAAAGCGGATTTCGTTACTATGCGAATGCCACCGTATCGTATGCCCATAATAAGATAGTCTATATGGATGAGGTGCGTCCAAAATACGACTATATGGCAAAAACAGGTGGTATAGTAGACCGACCTACCGGGTTGTATAAATTCAACCGTCTTTATCAATACGATGATTTTATCAATCAAGATGGTAAACTGATTTTGAAACCTGAATTACCGCAACCTTATGTAAAGGTACAACCGGGTGACTGTATGTACGAGGATTTAAATGGTGACCATATAGTGAATGGCGATGACCGGATGGCTACGGGTTATTCTACGATACCGGAATATATTTTTGGTTTGAATGCCGGATTAGACTATAAGGGATTTCATTTCGATATGCAATGGACCGGAGCTACTCACGTAGATAAGGCTCTCTATTCAGATTATCGTATCCCGTTTACCAATGCTGGGACACGCGGATTGCTCGACTATTTATATGAAGGCTGTTGGACACCTGAAAACCAATTGGGAGCAAAATATCCCAGTCCGGCAGAAGTGAATGAAAGTTGGAATTATGATAACTCTACATTGTGGTTGCAAGATTCTTCTTATTTACGCTTGAAAACATTAACAGTAGGCTATACATTCACTAATAAACCGTGGCTGAAAGCTTTAGGAGCCAAGTCCTTGGGGCTGATGTTTACTGGCTACAACTTGTTGACGCTTAGTCCGATGAAGTTTATGGACCCAGAGGCTCCAGCCAAGTACTCAAGTGGTAGTTATCCGCTTATCCGAGTATATAGTTTTGGAGTGAATATGAAATTTTAACAGAAGAATGACAGTATGAAATACATTGCTAATTTGATTTTATTGATGTGTCTAACGGGTGTTATGTTATGCGCTTGCAATGACATTCGTTTTGGAGATGATTTCTTGGGGCGCGTTCCGGAAGCTTCAGGAGCTATTACTGACTCAATGTTTAACTCGAAGGTAAATGCAGACAAGGTACTGAACCATGCTTATCGTTGCTTGCCTTATGGAATACCTATTTCTAAGAATCAGCCGAATGACAAGTTAGGAGTAAATGTGCTTGAGGCACTGTCCGATTTGCATTACAGCTTTCGCAATAATATAATGGACGGTCCTACGACACTTTATTATAATGGTGCTCTTTCATCAACTTTAGGTACGAATTCGGCGGGACGCGAAGCATACCGTTTCGGTTCGGAATTGGATTATGAAGCCATTCGCTATGCTTGGATTTATATAGAGAATGCAGGCAAGATTCCTGATATGACGGACGAAGAGAGAAGGGAACGGGTGGCTGAAGCAAAAATGATTGTTGCATTGTCTTATGCGCAGATGCTACGTTATGTGGGGGGAGTGCCTTTACTTGACCATTATGTGAAACCCAATGAGGATATGCATTATGAGCGTGCCACGTTTGCGCAGACTGTGGACTACATTATTCGCTTATTGGATGAGGCTAAGAACGATTTGTTGTGGAAACAGCCTGTTGTAGATGACGGTCGTATGACGAAGGCGGGTGCGTTGGGATTGAAGCTGAGAGTGCTTCTTTTTGCAGCTAGTCCCACGTTCAATTCGGAATATTTATGGCATCCAGCAGCTAATGAATATACTTGTTATATGAATTATGACCGTGAACGTTGGAAAAGGGCTGTGGATGCAGGCGATGAGTTCTTAGCTGAATATCGTGCTCATGGTGAGTATGATTTGACACGTGCTACGGATGAAAGCCATGCTTCACGACGAAAGGCGTTCCAACAAGCCTATTACGATCGGGGAGGGACGGAAACTTTGATTTCTATTCGTAAGGCGCCAGATTCAGAAAGTAAACCGTATGATGATGTAACTTATTTATATCAAAACTTTTTTGCGGAGCGTAATTTCTCGGGACCTACACTCAATTATGTGAATATGTTTTCATGGGACGATGGGGAGAATTTTCCCGAAGATTATGATTGGAGCGCCCCTTCGGCCAAACCTTTTTGGGACGAAAGCGGAGCACCTGTGCGTGACCCGCGTCTGTATGAAACGGTGGTAGTACCTGGCTCGCGTTTTTATGATGGTTCTACAGCTCCTGTTTATACCAATCATAAGAATTATAAACCAGAGACTACCGGTTTCTTGATGATGAAATTTATAATGGAGGAGAATGCTGATCGCAAAAACAGACCTACACAGTGGCCTTATCTGCGTTTACCAGAGGTTTGGTTGAGTTATGCGGAAGCTTTGAACGAATATAATGGCGCTCCGACAAAGGAAGCTTTCGACTTTTTGAACGATGTACGTACTCGTGCTGTGACTAACGGATATGATGTTGATTTGGGCATGAGCAAAGAAACATTTCGTGATCTGTTGCTAAAGGAACGCGCTTTGGAGTTTGGTTTTGAGGAAGTGCGTTGGTTTGATTTGGTTCGTTGGGGGATGAAGGACGATTTTACGAAGCCGCTTTATGGCTTATCTTCTACCGCCTTATACGATGCAAACGGATTGCCTAAAATTTTTTTCATATAAAGTATATCAGTTGAACGACCGTACTTGGAAAGGAAACTGGGACACGAAATGGTATCTTTCGCCTATCCCTTATGAAGAAATCAGTAAAGAATATGGTATGACCCCAAAATCCCGGTTGGTAATGAGGTGTAATGGATTATTAATAAACGGATGGATATGAAAAAACAATGGATTATAGTATTGCTCGGCAGCTTTTGCATGACCTTGAATGCGCAACAAGATAGACAAGAAAACACAGAGCAGACAGATGTGGATTCCATATCGTTAGGGTATGGACTGTATAGAGAAGTGAAGATGGCTCCGGCTTCGGCGGCTGTGATAGAAAAGAAAGCTTTTGCCAATTCTCCGCATATAGACATTGCTAAGGCTTTGTATGGTAAAGTGGCGGGATTGAATGTGGCGCAAGGAAAAGGTGAATCGGTAAATAATGTCGCCTCGTTTTCTCTGCATGGACATACACCTATCGTATTGGTAGATGGCTTTATTCGCGATGTGACAAACTTGACTACGGATGAAATAGAATCTGTAACGGTATTAAAAGATGCTGTTGCTTCAGCTCTTTATGGAGTGCGGGGAGCTAATGGAGTTATATCTATTACTACTAAACGTGGTTCTGACCGTGGATTACGTATTGCTGCGAAGTATCAGTTGGGTATCAATACTCAATTCCGCTCTCCGGAGTTTGCTGACGCTTATACGTATGCAAGTAATATGAATCAAGCGCTGAAATTGGATGGACTGGATATGAAATATCAATTGGTGGAATTGGAAGCTTTTAAGAGTGGATCTTACCCTTTTCTTTATCCGAATGTGGATTGGTGGAATGAGACTTATGACAAGGCAGCTACCAATCATCGTTTGAATGTGACGTTTGACGGAGGTAACAAACGTTTCCGTTATTATACGGTAGTGGATTATATGTTTGACCGCGGATTGATGAAGAACCTGTCTAATGATGACCGTTATGGGAGTAAACTGACTGATACGCGGTTGAATATTCGCGCTAACATTGATGCGGAGCTGACTCGTACCACGAAGTTAAAGTTGGGTATTGTAGGTAAGATATCAGAAGATAATAAACCTAATTTTGGTGATTTTTATACTCTGTTATACAACACACCGTCTTTGGCTTTCCCAATTCGTCAGGAAAACGGAACATTCGGTGGATCTGCTATTTATGGAGCGAACAATCCTTACGCATTGATAGCTGCTACTGGAAACCATCGGAATACATATGCCACTTTATTGGCGGACGCTGTATTGACCCAACGGCTGGATGCTTTGGTTAAGGGCTTGTCGGCAGAGTTTAGAGTCTCTTTCGACGATTCCGGACGTATGTATGATGCCACTCATAAAGAATATCAGTATATGGAACTTGTACCGATACTTGCCAATGGTACTATAGAAGGTAGTACTCCTATTGTTTATGGTAAGAACTCTGAAACATTGGATCATAGTGATGGGTTGATGTCTGTTTATGCCCGTACTACTGTGCAGGGAAAATTAAATTATGAGTGGAGACATAAAGCTCATGCTCTGAATGCGGCTTTAATTTATGACCAACAGTCTTATTCTGCTAACGGGAGAAACCGCAGTACTAAACGGCAGTCAGCTATGGCCACCCTTTCTTATGACTATGACAATCGCTATTCGTTAAGTGGCGTAGTTAATTATTCGGGTACGGCTTATTTACCTGATGGAGATCGTTTTCATACTTATCCTGCTGTTTCTGCTACATGGAATGTACTAAATGAACGTTTTTTACGCCATGTCAATTTGAACCAGTTCAAAGTATATGCTTCTTATGGCTTGTCCGGTTGGGATGGTAGTTTACAACATGAATTGTATTTGCAGAATTATGGAAAAGGCAATCCTTATAACTTTACTTCTGCTGCTACCAGTTTTGAAGGATTTGCCGAAGGAGCATATCCTGTAGAAGGATTGACTTTGGAGAAGGCGAGAAAAGCTACGCTTGGTTTTACGTTGGGGGCATTACAGCAACGTTTAAATTTAACAATGGAAGGATTTTGGGAAAAGCGATCAGATATTTTGACAGCTTCTAATGTATCAGGAATCTTTGGCATAGAAGTAGGTCAGATGAATGCGGGTATTCAAAAATATAAAGGGATGGACATCGCTCTCTCTTGGCGTGATAAAGCCGGTGACTTTTGTTATGGTATTGGTGCTTCTTTTTCCTATCTTAACAGTGAGATAGTAGAGGATAACCAACCCTTTCAACCGTATGATTATCTTTATCACAGAGGAAACAAAGTAGGGCAGTGCTACGGTTTAGAAGCAACAGGTTTCTTTAAAGACGAAGATGATATAAAAAAAAGTTTTCCACAAACGTTTAATCCGGATGGTGTACGTCCGGGTGATGTGAAATACAAAGATCAGAATGGGGATCGAGTTATTGATGATTTAGACTGTGTAAAGTTAGGTAATTCAACTATCCCCACCGGCTATTGGGGATTGAACTTGGATTGTTCGTATAAGAACTTTGAGTTAGTAGCGGATTTTCAGGGGGTCACTGGAAGGACAGTAAGCCTGTTGGATTCTCCGCTTTATCAACCATTAGTGAACAACGGAAATCTTTCTTCTTATTTTTTGGAACATGAGGTGCCATGGACCGAAAGTACTGCCGAGTATGCTACTATGCCGAGACTAACAACGAAAAAAAATAGTAATAACTATCGGGCAAGTTCTCTATGGTATAGAAACGGCTCTTTCTTTAAGCTGCGTAACTTGATGCTTGCTTATACATTCCCCCAAAAAAATGGTGCGTTTCGCTGATGTGAAAGTCTATTTGCAAGGTACGAATCTGTTTTCTATCGACCATATAGATTTTGCAGACCCAGAACAACTTTCCGCCAATTATCCGACAACTCGTGCATATTGGTTGGGATTGAAAATGAATTTTTAATGTTTAGATGAATTGCTGTTATGAAAAAGATATATAGTTTATTGATATCGTTTACCTTTTTGTTAGGGGCGTGTGATTATTTAGATTTCGAAGAAACGGATAAGCTGAATACGAAAGAGAATATTTATAAGTATTTTGATTCAACTAAAAAGATGCTGACCCACGTTTATTCTTTTATACCTCAAGATTTTGGAGCGGTTGGGGGAGCTATGCGTGATTGTGGTTGTGACGATGCGGAATACGGTAACCTTTCAGCTTCAATACAAGGTTTTACAAGTAATACATGGTCGGCTTATAAGCCGATAGATACAGCCTGGAACTTGTATGAGGGCATCAGAGCCGCAAATGGTTTTATTGTAGAGATTGAGAGTGTAGACTTTTCTCGCTTTGCCAATAATGGCAATTATGATAATTGGATGAAGCAGTTGGCTTATTTCCCTTATGAGGCTCGTTTGCTGAGAGCTTACTATTTTTTTGAACTGTGTAAACGTTATGGAGATATTCCTCTTCCATTGCAAGTGCTGACCACAGGTGAGGCTAACAGCATAAAAAAACCCCTTTTTCACAAGTAATTGAATTTATAGTTAAAGAGTGTGATGAATGCGCTAATAATCTGCCAATGTCTTATGAATCGGAACCTGGAAAAGAATTGGGTAGAGTGACCAAGCCTTTCGCTCTGGCGGTGAAGTCAAAAGCTTTATTGTATGCTGCTAGTAAATTGCATAATCCGACTATGGATAAGGGGCTATGGAAAAAGTCTGCTCAAGCGGCATATGCACTGATTAGTATGGAGGGAAATCCTTTCCGATTGGAGGAAAAGAATGTGAATACTCTTTCTTCGAAAGAGGTTATTCTATTTCGTATAAATGAAGCTGATGCTACATTTGAGCGAAATAATTTTCCGGTACGTTTTGTGCATGGTACTCGTCCCACTCTTTCCAATTGTGTTTTCCCTTCACAGAATTTGGTGGAGGCATTCCAGACAAAGAATGGATACGCTGTGCATTTAAATGGCACAGTGTGGGAATCAGAAGACCCGGATTTTGACCCGGAGAATCCTTATGCTAACCGTGATCCACGCTTGGCGAAAACTGTGCTTTATAATGGTGCTTCTTTTAAGGGAGGTGTGATAGAGACTTTTGATGGTGGAAAAGATGCGCAGGCTGTGGCGGAAGGTGGAACGCCTACCGGTTATTATTTGCGTAAATATATACAAGAAAATGTAAGTTTTGAAACAGACAAAGAAGTGAAAGAGATGCATCACTGGGTGATTTATCGTTATGCCGAGACTTTGCTTACATATGCAGAGTCTATGCTGGAGGCTTTTGATAATCCGGATTATACAGACAATGATTTGAGAATGTCGGCACGTACTGCATTGAATATGGTGCGTAAGAATGCTTCGATGCCCGATGTGACAGTGACTGATAAAGGTGAGTTCATTAAGGCTCTTCGTAATGAGTGGAGAGTGGAATTTGCGTTTGAAGATCACCGTTTTTGGGATATCCGCCGCTGGATGATAGGTGGTGACACGCAGAAAGAATTGTATGGCGTAAAGATACGGAAAGGGGTGAAGGAGGGGAAAGAAGTATTGACTTATGAGAAAGTGAAGTATAAAGACCGTATATGGGAAGATAAGAAGTATTTTTATCCTATTCCTCAATCGGAATTGTATATCAATTCCAACTTGAATCCTCAAAACGAAGGTTGGTAAAGACAAAGAAAACTTGTAAAAGAAAAGTAAATATGAAAAAAATAATATGTAATAATAAGTTATTGAACAGCAAGTGCATCTTTGGGATATTGTTGTTTGGAGTATGCCTTTTTTCTGTTTCATGCGATGATAAAGATACGGTAGAAGGCGTGGATTTGCGTTACCGGGTGGAAGACGAATATCATCTTCCGGCTTCTGGGGCAGAACCTATAGTTTTTCAGGTGAAGTCTACGGATAAATGGATGGTTTATAGCCTGCATGGTGAAGAGCAGTGGTGTACCATTACCCCTTCGAAGGGTGAAGGGGGTGAAACGGCAGATGTGGAAGTGAAATATGCCGATAATATAGAGCTGGATGACCGAGTGGATACTTTGGTTATTCAAAGTGATTATTGGATTGGTAAATGGGTCACTATTTATCAGAAAGGCACTGCTTTTTTGACTTCTATCGGTGAGGATGAAGAATGGATAGATAAAGCTGGCGCATCAAAAACATTCTGTGTAGAAAGTAACCAAAATTGGTCGGTAGAAATTTCAGAAGGCAAGGACTGGCTTACGTTGGAAAGCGAAGTGGAAGGTGCGGGTAATGGTACTTTTGTAGTGAAAGCATTGCCTAATAAAGGGGCAGTACGTACAGCTAAAATTTCGCTTTATGATCGGCATCTGCAAGTTCAGCAAGTGGTAGAGTGTACACAGGATGGGATTTTGTTGCAACCGGAAGCGGCAGATTTGAAAATGGCCTATGGGGAGAAAGAAGGTTATACGTTGAATGTCAAGTCAAATACTTGCTGGACAGTTGAAAAAGAAAATCCTGATGATAATTGGTTTACTCTTGGAGAAACTTCGTTTGAGAATGATGGGACTTTGACTGTAGCGGTGACGGAAAATGATACGCAACGGGCACGTAATGCAACGTTGATAATTCGTACGGTGCCTTCGGAGGATGGTACAATAATAGAAGAAAAGATAGTATTGAAGCAGATTTATAAACCTTTTGCCATTCATTGGGAGTTTTCTAAGGAGATGTTTCCTGCGGGAAATGGAACGACCGGATGGATGTATGACAGCAAGGATGGATCTCCGATTCCTGAAATGAAAGACGGGGATATGCATTGTGCAGCTACAGGTGGTTATTCCCGTATTTTAAGGTATGGACAGCCATCGGGTATGTACACTTTGAAGTTGAAGCCTATGGAAGGAGGAGCAAAAACCGGTTTTTGGTTTACTGTCGGTAGTGGAAGCGGTAAAACGGAATTCAGATTTCACTTGGATGCTGACAGTAAAAAATTAGAGGCTTCTAACAACAAGAAGTATAAGATGAAGCAGAATATAAAGACTTTTAATCCTAATATTGCCAATGAGATAAAAGTGATGGTAGAGAAGGGCAGTGGTTCTTCTGCCAAAGTCAGTTACTATCTGAATGGGGAATTGGCTGCTCAATGTACAGAAAAGAAGGTGAAGAAATATACTGATCCGATAACATTGTATATTGGTGCGCAGAAAGGTACAATTATTTATGATTGGATGGAGTTTACGGACCTTGTGACTATCGATGATTTGGAATAAGTATATAATTGTTTTACGTATGAAATCCATGCTTTTCTGAAATATGTTTTCTATATATATTTAAGGAAATATGAATTTTGCAGATAAAATGAAACGGTGATTACTTATGTATATGCGTTTTTTCCGGCTTTGTGTCTTATATTGTGAATGACTTGTTTTTATATTAACAGTAACCTCCTTGGTTGTATAAATCTTTAATTTTGTCTTAAATAAAAAATCAGAATATGGTAAAACAAAAGTATTGGATAATATGCTTATGGATGATAACTTATATTCTTCCAGTTTACTCTTTGGAAACTAAAGAACAAAGTGTGGAAATGTTGAGACATTATTATGCAAAACATCCCATGGAGTTCGTTCATGTACAGTGTCATCCAGAATTATTGGCTGCTTATTTGAAACAATTCAATGTTGGAGGATTCTTTAGGGATTTGCGGATGGAAAAGGAGCAGAAATATTATAAAAAACCTACATCTGTGCAACAGGAAGTCATGGGGGAACGTTTGAAAAAGGCATTTATAAGATTATGGACCATTTCTGAGAACTGCCGTTCCGAAAACAAACCACTTCCTGCCGGTTTCTGGAAAGCCGTTATTTACTATGGTAAGATAGAAACCGGAAGACCTAATAATGGACGCCGATTTCATGCCTCTTGTTTTTATATGCCGGGATATGCAAATGGCATCTATTTTTCCAATTTGAAACTAATGGACCGTGTTGAAAGGGGCGAAGAGAGGTCAACAGACTTGGTAGAAGCAAATCGTTTATTGAGAGCTATATCGCTGCAAAGTTGGACACATCCTTGGCGGGATGATGCTACACAGATTGATTACATTAGTGTGGAACGTTTTCGTAATCATGTGTGGTGGGTAGGAGGCAATGCGTTGGGATATAGGGATTTGTTAGCTACTGCGGCGGTGCAGCATTCTGTGAAAATGATAGAAGTGTTGTCTGAAGTATGTCAAAAATCATTTAGTGCAGTCAGTCAACCTACAATAAATAAAGCCTTTTGGACAGAAGGATTTACGGCGGATGGAGCTGGATGGGGACATGGCAGACAGAATTTAGTATGGGGATATCCTATTCATGGGGCAGTGGGTGCTCTTGATTTTCTTCATAAGTTACAGGGAACAGCGTTTGAGAAGTGTTTGGACAAGGAAAATACGAAGGCAATTATGAACTATTTGCGAGGTAGTAGTTTCTTTTATTATAAAGGATATATACCTCCTTGTGTCAGTAGGTTGTCTTATCTTTATTATGAGAAAAAAAAGATTTTTATTCCTTATAGAGAATTGGTAAATCGCTGCGTAGCTTATTTCTTAAATCAATTTACTATAGAGGACCAGAAAGAGTTGTTAACTTTGCAACAGGAGTTGGAACATAAACAGATATTGGATATGGGCGCTTTTTCACCTTTTTATACAGGTATACATTGGTTTTGGAACAATGATGATTTGGTGAAGAAGGATGCAGAATCTTATGTACTGGTGAATATGGCATCTTCTCGTTGTGATGGTTTGGAATCGGCTCATACAGTGAATGATGCGGCAAATGTTTTTGCTTGCGATGGGCAGACGATGTTTATGAAAGACGGTAATGAGTATGCGGAGATTATGGGGGCAATAGATCGTACATCATTGTCGGGTATTACGGCACGAGTGGGCGATTCTCTGGTTATACCAGAGACAAATTGGGACGGTTATTGTAGCCGTTATAATTTGGCGGCAGGAGTAACGGATAATGCTCGCTATGGAGCTTGTGGATTTGTGTTTGAGAAAATGAATGCTCGGCAGAAGAATGGTAAATCGTGGACTCCCATACCTTTTTACGATGGGGTGAAGGCTTATAAAAGTTATTTTCTGTTGGGTGATTATTTATTGGCATTGGGAGCAGGAATAACAGATTTGCATCGGAATTTTGAGCAGGAAATACACACGACGTTGGATCAAACTCTGTATAAAGGAGACTTGTGCCTATTGTCGGATACTTGTTCATTGCTTCTCAAAGAAAGAAGAGGAATTTTATTTTCGAAGAATGAATCTCCGCTATGGCTGGTGCATCAAGGTGGATTTGCTTATGCTCTTTTGGGTGGAGGAGACTCGTTACATTATGTGGTAGATAGGCGTATTAATCGTTGGACAGAGCGTCATGCTGGTAATAAGGCGATAAAAAATTTACCAACACATAGCACTGTTTTCCAATTGTGGCTAAATCATGGTGCACATCCGACGGATACCTCGTATGCTTATATGGTATATACGGGTAGTGGTACTCCGGAACTGAAGCATTATCCATTTATTATAGTGGAAAATTCAGTAAGGAGACAAATTGTGAGCGATAATACAAAGACTGTTTGTGCAGGTATGGTTTATGATGCAACGGATAGTTTTCAATTGTGGGGGAAGATTTGTAAAGTGTCTGTTCCTTGTGCGTTTCTTCTTAAAAAGACACCGGATGGCTATGAATTGGTGATAAACGATGCTGAAATGGATGCTAATCGTGGAAGTATTTATTTCGATTTTGGGGGGCAATCTTATCATATAAAATGCTATCAGGAAGCATTATGTGGAAAACCTATAAAAATAAGTTTAATAAGTAAATGATATAATAATGAAAAAATAGAATTGTAGATATCTTGATAGTACTGTTTGCAGTGGTGTACAATGCTCAAGCTCGTTTGGACAGTCAGGCGGCTATGGGAGTGATTGAGCGTTTTACGGAAGGTAAGCATCCTCCTATAAAGTTACAATTGCAGCAAGATGACGGAGCAGTGTGGTTTGAAACGGAAGTGAAAGAAGGGGTATTACATATTACTGGTAGCAGTAATGTGGCGTTGTGCCGTGGCTTTTATGAGTTCGTAAAGGAACACGGCTGGGGTATTTTTTGTTGGAATGGAACTCGTTGTGAATTGCCTGATAAATGGTCGGATGAGACTAAGAGGAAAGTGACCTCTGTTGTTCCTTACCATTACTATATGAATGTGTGTACTTTTGGATATACGACTCCTTATTGGGATTGGGAACGTTGGCAAAAAGAAATAGACTGGATGGCTCTTCATGGTATTAATATGCCGCTGGCATTGGTAGGAAATGAAGCTATTTCTGCCAGAGTATGGAAGAAGTTTGGATTGACAGATGAAGAAATCAATAATTATTTTACAGGACCTGCTCATTTACCTTGGATGCGTATGGGAAATATTAGCCACCACGACGGTCCATTGACAGCCAATTGGCATCATCAACAGCTAGCATTGCAACATCGTATATTGAAAGCTATGCGTGAGTTGGGAATGTACCCTATTTGTCCAGCTTTCGCAGGATTTGTACCCAAGGACATCAAACGACTTTATCCAGATTTGAAATTGGCCGAAACGATATGGGGAAAACATTTCCATAACTGGATGATTAGTCCAGAGTCTCCTCTATTCTTAGAGATGGGGAAGACTTTTATTCAAGAGTGGGAGAAAGAATTTGGTGTTTGTCGTTTCTATTTAGCAGACAGTTTTAATGAAATGGAAATACCTTTTCCGCCTATCGGAACAAAAGAACGTTACGATATGTTACGTCTGTATGGTGATAGGCTATATCAGTCTATTCGTGCTGGTAATAAGGATGCGATATGGGTAATGCAAGGTTGGATGCTTGGTTACGACCGAAAGATATGGGAACCGAGAACTTTGGAAGCATTGTTGGAGAAGGTTCCTGATGACAAAATTATTTTGTTGGATTTGGCGGCGAACTATAACAAATATGAATGGAAAAACGAATGCAACTGGGATTACTACAAAGGATTTTTTAATAAGACGTGGATTTATAGTGTAATACCTAATATGGGTGGTAAGAATACATTTTCAGGATGTTTGGACTTTTTTGCAAATAATCGTCTAACAGTATTGCAATCACCTAATAAAGGGCGACTGTGTGGTTACGGAATGGCACCGGAAGGTGTGGAAAGCAACGAAATGGTGTTTGAGTTAATAACGGATGCTGAATGGAAAAATGAGCCGATGGACGTAGGCGAATGGTTAAAGACATATTCACAGAACAGATATGGTCGTACCGATGCTCATTTAGATGTTGTGTGGAATGAAATGAGGCGTTCTATTTATGCCAAATATGTTAGTCATCCCCGTTTTAACTGGGTGTATCGTCCTGGCACGGTGCGAAAAGGTAGTGTAAATGTAAATCCACATTTGTATAAAGCTGTAGAATTGATGCTGGAGTGGAGTAAGAAACAAGATATGAATGCTTTACAGAAAGCGGATTTGATAGAATGGACCATGATATATGCAGGACAGAAAATGGAAGTGTTAATTAACCAAGTGCAGGATGCTTTGTACGAGAATCGCATTGATGAGGCAAAACGGCGATTTGCTTTATTTAAAGTCTTGGGAGTAAAATTGGATAGATTATTGACCTTACATCCTTGTCATCGGGCGGAGCTATGGGTAGAACGTGCCCGTAAGGCAGGTGTTACATCAAAGGAAAAAGAACATTATGAGGAGAATGCAAAGCGTATTATTACTGTATGGGGACCCCCGGTAGATGATTATTCCAGTCGTGTATGGTCGGGTGTTATTCGTGACTATTATATTCCTCGTTGGGAACAATGGTTTAAGATGAGATTACAAGGTCATTATCCGGAATTGGCAGATTGGGAAGAAAATTGGGTAAAGAAGAGCAAAGGATTCTCTTCTGTGATTTCTTATTCGGATGTTTGGGAAGGTGCGAATGAGGTGATAACTTTTGCCCGAAAGGTGAAGGAAGACATAAACAACGGAACGAATGTGTTGGGTGAATGGCATGTGGCAAGTGAAAAATTGATTTCTCGTCATCTGACGTATAATATAGTACAAGACCGATTGAAAGCAATGAAAGGCTTGAAATTTATGTATGTACCAGGATCCTCTCCATTAATAGTGGAAAAAATTCAAGTAAGAATGGATGGAAAGATAGTGATAGAGAAAATTTTTGAAGGTGAGAACCAACAGAATGTGAGTATAGTTGATTTGCAAATACCGAAAGGTGCTTCAGGTAATAATGGATGTGATATCAAGATATTCGCAAAGGTACAAGGACAAACAACGGGGCGTGTGTTACTTTATTAGAGCGGTGATATGAAAAGTTATTTTTCAGTCTGTATGATAGGTTGGCTGTTATTTCTGTGTGGAACGACAGCTTACCCTCGTGGAAAAATCATTTCTTTAGGTATTATGGCGGATGCACAATATGCTGATTGCTCTTCATCTGGTAGCCGTCATTATCGTTCCACATTGAAGAAAATAGACGAGTGTGTAGATTATTTTAATTGTAATAGAGTTGATTTTGTGGTCAATTTGGGTGATTTGGTAGACCGTTCTCCAACAGATATGAAGCAACCACTCAGTCTGTTGAAGAAGTTGAATGTCTCTCTTTACCATGTGTTGGGCAATTACGATTATAAAGGAGGAAGCAATACTCGTATGTTAATTGAACGATTAGGAATGCCTTCATCATATTACGCTTTTACAAAAGGAAAGTGGACATTTATTTTTCTGGATACAAACGAGTTGTCTACTTACGTACAAGTAGCGGACAAGAAAAACGATAAGGAATTGCAAATATTACTTGCCGCTTTGAAAAAACAGAACGCTCCTCAGCGGGAAACTTGGAACGGTGGTGTAAGTAAGAAACAGTGGTTGGATAACTTGTTAAATTGTTGGTGAGTGGTAGTGTAAAATAAACTGTGTCACGCATTATTTCTCAGTAGAAAACTCATCGGTCGGGGAACGGCCAGCGCCAAGGGGCGGGACCACCCGTCCCGACGAGCGTAAAATTACAATAATTTAAATCGTTCTCCAAACTTTATGGCCAGTTGTTGTGAGATTGTAGCCCAATTGGCAAGTGGCATAGTCCACTTCTTCCGTATATTATGGTATGCAAGATAAACCAGTTTCTCAAGGGCTGTATCCGACGGGAACACGCCCTTGTTTTTTGTTACCTTACGGATCTGACGGTGATATCCTTCAACGGTATTTGTGGTATATATAAGTTTACGGATAGCCGGAGTGTATTGGAAGTATTCAGACAGTTTATCCCAGTTCTCCTGCCAGGACCTGATGACGACAGGATACTGTTCACCCCATTTCTCTTCCAACTTAAGAAGTTCATTTTCTGCCGATTCTTTATTTACAGCCTGATAAACGCATTTCAAATCCTTCAGGAAAACCTTTCAAGCCATCTATACAGGTTATAAGAATATCTTCAACTCCACGGTTCTGAAGGTCTGTCAGCACACTGAGCCAGAAGTTTGCTCCCTCATTTCTTGATATATACATTCCGAGGAGCTCCTTATGTCCTTCTCGGTCAATACCCAGCACATTATAGATTGCACGTGTAACAGCACAACCACGTTCATCCGTTACCTTATAATGGATGGCATCCATCCAGACTATAGGATAGACAGAATCAAGCATACATGATTTCCATGCCTTTATTTCCGGAAGTACACGATCTGTAATGGCGCTTTGTATCTGCCGATACACGATTACCAAGATTCTCTTCCTCCACTCACTAATCTCACGTGTGCTGTTACCAAGAGCATAAAGGCCGATTATACGGTCAGCAACACCTTCTGCCAGAATGGTCTCTCGCTTCTTAATAAATTGTGGATCAAAACTTGAATTACGGTCACGGGGAGTGGATACGATTACCTCACCCAATGGAGTCTGGACCTGCTTTTGCATTTTCCCGTTACGACGGTTGCCCTTCTGACGTTCTTCTTCTGTAAGATGTGCATCCATCTCACCTTCCAGAGCTGCATTCAGAATGCTTTCCAATAAAGGGGCAAAAGCACCGTCTTTACCTAACAAAGGCTTACCTGCTTTTAACTGTTCAATAGCCTTGTTCTTGATACTCTCAAAATCAAATTCTTCTTTCATAAAAAACTGTGTTAGCAAAGTTTATATTTTATTTTACTCTTTGCTGACACAGTTTAAATTACATCCTCGAGGCTTACTTTTTACACAACCTCCAAAGGGGGGGGATTCTTATAGTTTCCTTCATAGTAACCGATAACGGTTTCAGTTACAACTCTTCCTAGAACCTTACGGTAAAAAGGAAGTACATCTGTAATTTGGGATATGGATAGCCTCCTTTCATAGCACCTGTGTGAATCTGTTTATCCCGTCTTTTTCGGATTGCCTTTTTTGAAGCCCTTATTTTTCCGATGCAAATGTAGCGTGATGCTTCGATGGAAAACCTTTTTGTGTGGCAGCATAGCTGTGCCCCATAAAATAGCCAAGAATCTTCCTTTTTTTCTTACCGCCAACAAGAAAAAGAGTATTCTCAACGATTTTCAAGGTCATTTCCACATAGGTCTGTAGCTAATTACTACTTGAATGACATATCCGAACTCCTTTCTTATGTTATCAATTAGTTCCCCTCTATATCCTCCATCGGCAAGGATCACCTTTACACCAGAGTACATCTCCTTAAGAATTCCCATCAGCAAATAAGAAGCTTTGCTGCCATGTACATTGGCTAAGGTAATCATAACGGCAATAAGAAAACCATTCTTATCTACTATAACATGACATTTTACACCTTTTACTTTTTATTTCCGTTAACACCATTCAAGGAAACATTGTTCCCCCATTTGACACTTTGACTATCCATGATACCTACACTTGGTTCCATGTTTTGACTGCGTATGACCACGTAATTTCTCTAATAACAAGTCAAAGTCTAACAGGGATGCCTATTGCGATAGTAGCAATAAACCAACTGCCACTTAAGAAATCAAGAGGAAGTATACGTCATTGACAACCGGTTTTCACTAAATAAAAAATGGCATTCCAAATCATCCGTAAATCATATTTTCGCTTTTTCCTTGCAGGTTCAATAAATTTATCATATATTACCGCTCTGTTTCTATCAAATCAGTCTGATACATCTTTTTTAAGGTTTCGTCACTTCAAAGAAAGAAACTATCCGACTGATACGGGACTTTTATTCAAAAAAGATTTCAGCTATTTTTTTACAGACTCTAAAGAAAAACATAAAACTATGATCAAAATACTTCTGCTAATAGATTATTCCAGCGAATTTGACAGAAAACTGCTGCGTGGGCTTGTACAGTATTCCAGAGAGAACGGTCCTTGGCTTTTTTATCGCCTCCCTTCTTATTATAAGGTAATGTATGGAGAACAAGGTATTTTGAAATGGGCGAAAGAATGGAAAGCGAATGCCATCATCGGGCAATGGAATAATGACACGATTGACTTGCAGAAAGAACTGAATATACCTGTTGTATTGCAAAACTACTATCACCGGAGTGTCACTTGCTCCAATCTGACAGGTGATTATAAGGGTACTGGCAGAATGGCTGCTCAGTTCTTTTCCAAAAAGATGTTTTGGAATTTCGCATATTTTGGTGTCAAAGGAGTAGTCTGGTCTGACGAACGTTGCGAAAGGGTATCGACAGGAAGTGAAGCGTATCGGAGGTAATTTTTTCAGTTTCGAGTCGGCCCAACAAAAAGATGAAATACGAACGGAAGTCAATCAATGGTTACAGAAGCTGCCTAAACCTGTTGCTTTATTTTGTTGTGATGATACACATGCCCTGTTCATTTCCGAAACTTGCCAAATGACAAATATATCGATTCCGGAAGAAATCGCTTTATTAGGCGTGGATAACGATGAACTGATGTGTAATATCTCCGATCCTCCTATTTCATCCATAGAACTTGAAGTGGAAAAAGGTGGATATTCTATCGGCAGACTGATCCATCAGCAAATAAAAAAAGAACATAAGGATACTTTCAATATTGTTATCAGTCCTATCCGTATCAAATTGCGACAATCTACGGAGAAATATAACATTAAAAATCCTTACATACAAGAGGTCGTGAAGTACATAGAAACTCATTACAGTTCCGACCTGACCGTAAAATCCCTGCTTGCGAATATTCCGCTCTCCCGCAGAAACTTTGAAGTGAAATTCAAGAATGAGCTAAATACTTCCATTTATCAGTATATACTGAATTGTCGATGTAATCATCTTGCAGACTTACTACTCACCACCGACCGCCCATTAGCAGATTTGGCTATAGACCGCAATACTTTTCAGCATCGGCTGAATGACCGGCCATGCCTCTTGCGCACCACCAGGCATGATGGACGCTCCATGCAGAGCACCCTCCTCACCTCCTGAGATACCGCAACCTACAAAGTACATTCC
>ENA-OQCB01000266-OQCB01000266.1-human-gut-metagenome-genome-assembly--contig:-NODE-266-length-25214-cov-4.104357_pt1 | contig 25214 bp, 25 predicted proteins | sample MGYA00242493_ERZ504568 | MGnify/ENA primary metagenome ERZ504568 (study PRJEB26092, sample SAMD00036229) | human gut metagenome | host: Homo sapiens | study: EMG produced TPA metagenomics assembly of...
CAACTGTAGGCGACGCCATTGCTTACATCGAAGCTAACGCGAAGTAATCAATCCTTTTAATTAAAGGTATGGAATTAAAAAGAGTTGTGGTAACAGGTCTTGGAGCTATTACTCCTCTTGGTAATACTCTCCCGGAAACATGGGAAGGTATTATCAATGGGAAGAGTGGAGCCGGGCCTATTACTCAGTTTGATGCATCCAAATTCAAGACACAATTTGCATGCGAAGTTAAAGGCTTCGATCCGTTGAAAGTTATGGATCGTAAGGAAGCCCGCAAATGTGACCGTTATAGTTTATTCGCAATAAATGCCGCAAAACAAGCGATTGACGACGCTGCTATGGACTTGGACAAGGAAGACAAGAACCGTATCGGCGTTATCTTTGCCTCTGGTATCGGTGGTATCAAGACATTCGACGAAGAAGTGTTAGGATATGCAAAGATCAAAGATACGATCGGTCCTAAGTTCAATCCGTTCTTCATCCCGAAGATGATCTCGGATATCGCAGCCGGACATATCTCCATGCTTTACGGATTCCACGGTCCCAACTTTGCGACAGTATCAGCTTGTGCATCTTCAACCAACGCGATCAGTGACGCGTTCAACTATATCCGTTTAGGAAAAGCTAACGTGATTATCACCGGTGGTGCCGAAGCCGCTGTTTCGGAATCAGGTGTCGGCGGGTTCAACTCGATGAACGCACTGTCGACCCGCAACGATTCACCCGAAACTGCTTCCCGCCCATTCAGCGCAAGCCGTGACGGATTCGTTATGGGAGAAGGCGCAGCCTGTCTGGTCCTGGAAGAAATGGAACATGCCTTGGCTCGTGGAGCTAAAATATATTGCGAGATTGCCGGAACCGGCATGTCTGCCGATGCTTATCACCTGACAGCTTCCCATCCAGAGGGATTAGGAGCCAAGTTGGTTATGCGTAACGCACTGGAAGACGCGGAAATGACTCCGGAAGACATCGATTACATCAACGTTCACGGAACCTCTACCCCGGTAGGAGATATCTCGGAAGTAAAAGCAATCAAAGAAGTTTTCGGAGATCACGCTTACAACCTGAGTATCAGTTCGACGAAATCAATGACCGGACACCTTTTAGGGGCAGCCGGAGCGATCGAGGCAATACTCTGCATCAAGGCTATAAACGACGGTATCATTCCTCCGACGATCAACCATGCGGATGGTGATGATGATCCTGAAATAGATTATAAACTGAATTTCACATTCAATAAGGCTCAAAAAAGAGAAGTGCGGGCAGCACTGTCCAATACTTTCGGGTTTGGCGGTCACAATGCTTGTGCTATTGTTAAAAAATTTGTGAAGTAACGTGTTTACAAAGCTATACAAAAGAATAAGGCTCCTCAAGAACATGAATAAGGAGCCTTATTCTTCTTTATACAAGATACTCGGTTTTTATCCCGATAACATCCACCTTTATGAACAAGCCTTCCACCATAAATCCTCTTCCATAGAAAGCAGTGACGGCAGATGGCTGAACAATGAACGGTTGGAGTTTTTGGGCGATGCCATATTGGATGCGGTCGTAGCCGACATCGTTTTCAACCACTTTCAGAACAAGCGGGAAGGTTTCCTGACCAATACCCGCTCCAAAATCGTACAGCGTGATACACTGAACCGCGTTGCCGTCGAACTGGGACTCGAAAAGATGGTCGTGTATTCCGCCAAAGTAAACTCCCACAACAACTACATGTATGGAAATGCCCTTGAAGCACTGATCGGTGCAATCTATCTGGACCAGGGCTACGAAGTCTGCTATAACTTCATCCAAAATGTGCTCATCAAGAAATATGTCAACCTGGAAACAATCGCCCGTAAAGAGGTCAATTTCAAATCGAGCCTGATCGAATGGAGCCAAAAGAACAAGCTTGAAATATCATTCGACTTGATCGAATCATTTACCGATAACGACGGAAACCCGGTGTTCCAGACTGGCGTGACGCTCTCCGACACGCAGATAGGAGTCGGCATCGGCTATTCGAAAAAAGAATCCCAGCAAAGCGCAGCCAAGATGGCGATCAAAAAGTTGCGGACCGACAAGACATTCCAGCAATTCATCTCAGAGCTCAAAAAGAAGAAAACCGGCGAGAACACAGCCGATAACGAGTTCGAAGACCTACCTGAAGAAGCAATGGCAATTGAGAAAGGAGAATTGAAAATTGAGAATTAGTTTTTCTCTCCTCTAATTGTCAATTCTTCTTTTTCAATTTCCGAAGGAGATTCCCATTCGCTTTCCCTGAACGATCAGATCGTGTTCGGGAGTCACCAGTTTCAGTTTACCGGCTACTTCCGAAAGAGGAATCGACTCGACCTCATTTCCTTTCATACAGACCATACGTCCGAATTGTCCGTTTGCGATCAGCTCCGTAGCATGTCCGCCCAAACGGGTAGCCAAGTTACGATCGAAGGGGGAAGGATTACCTCCGCGCTGGATATATCCCAAGACGGTATCGCGACTTTCTATCCCGGTCGCTTCCTCTATGACACGCGTCACATAGACGGAAGGGCGCTCCTTGTCGGGCGTTTCGATCCCTTCGGCCACAACCACGATAGAATAAGGCTTACCACGACGGGCACGATCCAGAATCACTTCGTTTATTTTGTCCATGTCAAAACCCAATTCAGGCAGCAAGATCACATCGGCGCCTCCAGCCATGCCGGCATACAACGCAATCCATCCAGCATGGTGTCCCATCACCTCCACCACCATCACCCGCTTGTGCGAACTGGCAGTCGAATGCAGGCGGTCGATCGCTTCGGTCGCGATATTGACAGCCGTATCGAAACCGAACGTTATGTCCGTTCCCCAGATGTCGTTATCGATAGTCTTCGGCACACCGATCACATTCAAGCCCATCGCCGAGAGCATACCGGCGGTTTTCTGTGTCCCATTGCCACCGATACAGACGAGGCAGTCCAGACCGAGCTCCTCATAATTCTGTCTGATGAGCTGCGGTTTCTCACTTTCGCCTGAAGCCAGAAGTTTACGGAAAGGTTTCTCACGGGAAGTCCCCAAGATCGTACCGCCCAGGTTCAGGATACCTGAAAGGCTGCGTTCGTCGAAAGTCTGGACATCTTTATTCAGCAGGCCGACAAAGCCGCTGTGTATACCGATGACTTCCATGCCATAGTGCATAATGGCCGTTTTACCGACACCGCGTATCGTGGCGTTTATTCCGGGACAGTCGCCACCGGAGGAAAGGATACCTATTTTCATCGTTTTTCGGGATTAAGTACTCGTTGCACAAAGATAGGGAATTTATCGTATCTTTGCATGCAATTCAAACAACAGGAGCATGGATATTCTGACAAATACAATATCACTACTCTTCCGCCCCAGGCAAAAAGAGATCGCAAAGTTTGCCCAGGATGCAGACGCCATCCAACACAAACAGTTGAAGTCCCTTTTGTCTACCGCCCGAAATACTGAGTGGGGGCTAAAATACGACTACAAAAGTATTCAAGGATATGCAGACTTTTGTGAGCGGATTCCCTTGCAGACCTATGACGACATAAAACCATACGTCACCCGTATGATCAACGGAGAAAAGAATATCCTCTGGCCTTCAGTCGTGCGGTGGTACGCAAAAAGCAGCGGCACCACAAACGACAAAAGCAAGTTCCTTCCCGTCACACCCGAAATTCTGAAAGGGTGTCATTACAAAGGCGGTTTCGACACCGTTTCCATCTATTTACGGAATTATCCCGACAGTCATTTTTTTAGCCGGCAAAGGGTTGATATTGGCGGAAGCCACAGCCATTCCCCTTTGAACCGGAATGCACATTGCCGGGGAACCCTTCCGCCGTCCTGTTAGCAGAATTCTGAACCCTCTTGTCAACCTGATCCGCGTCCCCGACAAAAGATTATCCTGATCGGATGAATAGGGAAAGCAAGATCAAGGCGATCGTCGAGAGCACTTGGAAAGCCGACGTGAACAGCTTATCCGGTGTTCCCTCCTGGATGCTGGTATTGATCAAGGCGGTATTGCAAAAGGCAGGAAGCGAATACCTGACAGATGTCTGGCCCAATATGGAGGTATTCTTCCACGGCGGGATCAGTTTCGAACCGTACCGGGACCAGTACAAGGCGTTGATCCCTTCCAACCGGATGCATTACATGGAAACCTACAACGCATCGGAAGGATTTTTCGGCCTCCAGGACGATCCGGCAGAACACAGCCTACTGCTGATGATCGACTACGGTGTCTTTTATGAATTTATCCCGATTAACGAGGTAGGTAGAGAACACCCGACCGTCCTTCCATTGGAAGCTGTAGAGGTGGGGAAAAACTACGCGATGGTGATCACGACCTCCGGCGGATTATGGCGTTACCAGATCGGTGATACAATCCGTTTCACTTCCCTTTATCCGCACAAATTCGTGATATCGGGACGTACCAAGAACTTTATCAATGCCTTCGGAGAAGAGTTGATGGTAGACAATGCCGACAAAGCGATCAGCAGCGTCTGCCGCCAGACAGGAGCCAAAGTGAAAGAATACACCGCCGCTCCCCTCTTTATGCTTGACAAGGCGAAAGGCCGCCATCAATGGATGATCGAATTCGAGAAAATGCCGCCTTCGCTGGATGATTTTGCCTCCTTACTGGATAAGGCTTTACAGCAGCTTAATTCCGACTACGAAGCCAAACGCTATAAAGAAATTTCCCTCCAACCGCTGGAAATCCAAGTTGCCCGCGAAGGGACCTTCTACGAATGGCTTCGCAGGAAAGGGAAATTAGGCGGCCAGCACAAAATACCCCGTCTCAGTAATGACCGGACGTTTATCGAAGAGCTGGAAAAGATCTATAACTTATGATTTATCATCGACATCTAAATCATAAGTCATCAAAATTTCCATGACAAATAAAGGCCTCCCCCAGTAGGACCAAGCGTCGGAGCGACAACCAGGCGATCACTTCCCTTCATATTGATTTTACGGGCGATCGCGTTACGGATGGGAAAATAAGTCAGATAGGCAAGTTCGACAGAGAGGATACCGAAACCAGCTCCCGCCACCACATCGGCCACCCAATGCCGGTTGTTATACAAGCGTGAACAAGCAACGAAAGTCGCCAGTGCATAACCGGAATAGGCTAAAACCGGGCTGCTGTCCTTAAATTCCTTCCAGGCGATATGCGCCCCTAAGAAAGCATTGGCGGTATGTCCGGAAGGGAACGAATGGGGACCACCGTCAGGACGTATTTCACCAACTGTATATTTGACTGTCCGTGTCATGGCGGCATTGAAGCCTTCGGCAATGACAACCAGACAAAGCTGGTCCACCCAATTATGTTTCTCCTTCCCCATCAGGTCGCAGACAAAAAACCCACCCCAGCATGCCCCATTCCATATAATCGTCGATCCGTATCTTCTTGACAGAATCTTTGCGGGAAAAAGAGGTGGAAAATCGTTCATCCCGTCTATGGCAGTGCCAATCGCCCCGACTGTTATCAAGGAGGCAGGAAGGATCAAGCTTTTCGGTTTGAATTTATATTCGACGACAGACATCCGGGATACACTGTCCTGTACTCCCGTATCGGATACGGAAAGACGTAAGGGCGGTTCGCAAACCGCTCCTACCGTTGTAAATATTGTAAACTGGAATAATACCAGCAGGATGCAAATAAAAGATTTCACTAAATGCCTTATTGATTTTCGCCCCCCAAAGGAACAAAAATCTTCTTACATCGCAACTATCGATTTGCTATTTCTTAACGGTAAAACGGGGTGTGTCAAATATCGGCATTCATGGGACACAGATGACACATACAAGCACTGATTAACACAGATACTATTAATTATCAACAAAATAAATCCGCCTCCGTCTGCGTGTTCTGAGTCGTCTGCGCCCGGTAATATCAATTTGACACACCCTCATTTATAAGGATGTTAAAACTTTTTAGTAGTTTATTGATCGTATCGCCTGCAAAAGCGCTTCCATATCGTTAGGGAAGATATCACCGATGTTTCCGATACGGAATGTATCGGCGTCGGAAATTTTACCGGGATAGATGACGAAGCCTTTCGCCTTCAACTGATTGTAGAAAGCATGGAAATCGAAGTCGGCAGAAGGATACAGAAAAGAAGTGATGATCGGGCCTTGCGAAGCATCCGGCAGCAAGGTCTTGAAACCTAACGCACGCATACCATCGACCAATGTACGGTGATTTTGCTTATAGCGTTCCGAACGGGCAGCGATACCACCTTCTTCATTCAGCTCTTTCATGGCCTGATAAAAAGCGTGCACCACATGTGTTGGCGACGTAAAACGCCATTTGCCGCCGCCTTTTTCCATCGTTTCCCACTGCGCATAGATGTCGAGTGAGAGAGAGCGGGCATTTCCTTTCGTGGCCACCAGCTTATCTTTCTTCGCAATGATAAAGCCGAAACCGGGAACCCCCTGGATACATTTGTTGGCGCTGCTGACTAAAAAGTCAATATCCAGCTTCTTCATATCAATTGGCACACCGCCGAAGCTGCTCATGGCATCTACGATAAAGGTGATGTTACGACCCTTCAGGACTTCGGCCACTTCATCGATCGGGTTCAGCAGGCCGGTAGTCGTTTCGCTGTGTACCATCGACAGATGTGTGATGCCCGGATTGGCTTCGAGGGCCTTGCGGGCCACTTCGCCGGTCACCAGTTCCGTCTCGTGCAGGGAGATCAGCACATGGTCAATATGGTAGTATTCTGCGATCTGTGCCATACGTTTGCCGTAGGCGCCGTTTGCCAGGATCAGGAGTTTGTCGGTCGGTTTCACAGCCGCACCGATGGTAGCCTCCACACAATATGTCCCGCTGCCTTGCAACAAGACATCCGTATATTCGTCCTCATCCAGTCCGGCAATAGCCAACAGGCCTTTACGGATAGGGGTTACAATTCCTTCGTTATAATCTTTATCCCAGGTACACCAATCCTGAAGCATCGCTTCGCGAACTGTTTCGGATGTGCTCAAGGGACCGGGGGTAAGCAGCAGGTAGTTTCTTTTTGTATTCATGACGTTCTTATTATAAATCAATATTTACCGTTAATTTTCTCAATGCAGGCGGGAAGTTCCGTAATATTGTCCAAGACGAAATGGGCGCCGGCATTCAACATCCGTTCACGCACTTCGCGCTTGAGTTCGATCAATTCGTCCGGCGAACGGTGGTTGTATTCCTCTTCTGTCAGCCCCATCTCATTGCTGCCGGTCACGATACCGATGCTCCATACTTTGGCGTTCACTCCTTCCTTGATATCGGCGATCGTGTCACCCACCTTCACCACATTATCGACAGAAGGAATAGCCAGATCGATCATATTCTTATAGATCATATACGGGGCAGGACGTCCGGCGGGAACATCGTCCGGAGTAACCAAATTATCCACCACATAACCTTTAGCAGCCGCATCGGGACGGACCACATCCATCATCGCCTGCGTATAGCCTGTTGTCGAACCGATCTTAATTCCTTCTTCACGCAATAGTTTCATCGTATCCAACACACCGGGGATCGGGTCCGTAAAGTTGCGAAGAGACGAGAACAAATGCTTCTCGAAACTCCGGTACATTTCATTCACATCATCCATGTTCCAGTCACGGTTATAGCGAGTTTGGAATTTGGCTTTTACTTCCGGCATATTCAGGATTGCCTTGATATGGTCTATCTTCAACAATCCCATCGGCTCACGTGCCTGCCGGTAGGTGATATCAATCCCTTTTTCTTCGGAGAAAACTTTCAGGAAAGCATTCAAAGGGGCAAAGCAGCCGAAATCGACAGCCGTTCCGGCCCAATCCATAATCACACACGAAATCTTTTTCATAACTGATTTATTTCTTTTATTATACTGATTCGTTTATCAAGCCATCGTGATCGCGTTCCGCGGAGCTGTATCCAATTCGAGCACTGCGTTGTTTTTGGCAGCCAAGCCGTTTTCCTTACGGAAACGCTGATGCAAATATACAAAGGAACAGATGAAGGTGATACAGCAGAAGATGCCGACATATCCGGCAAACTGGTTATAAAATACCGCCCAGTCAATATGCGGGTTGCAAAATTCCTTCAACACGAGCACCAGCACTGTCCCGGTATATCCTAAAAAGTCCGTCGTCACAATAAAGAACCCTACATTCCCATGAATCTTGAAACAGGCAATGAACCGGTCGAAGAAAACTGTCTGGAAAGTAAGATATGCGATATACAGGCAAAGACTCTGGATGAACAGCCAGACAACGGGAGAAAGCTGGAACCGTTCCTGCCCGAAAGAGATAACAGACATCACGACCATCCCCGTAATAATCAATCCGAAAAGGATGGAAAGAGCTTTCAGGTTGTCCTTCACAAAGACCATCAACCCGAAAACCACCAAGATGATAAGCGTCACCACACTGTCGATCTTCGCAAAAAGCCAAGGCGAATACTTGGAAACATCGATGATATTCACTAAAAAGTCTTCTTTTATATCGCGCAGCACCACGATGGCTATATTGGCAACGAATAACATCATGAGGAAAGGCATAAAATTCTTGAACAACTCCCAACGCTGTTTCCCGTTCAGTGTTGCACGCTCCGACTTCATCGCAATATCTTCTTCGGTCGGTTGCGGCAGACGATCCAGGGCATATCCGAGCAACGCCAAAAGGGGCAGTGCGACAGCTCCGATCAGCGCAGGCATCCAGAACTCATTCACATGCAGGTTATTCATAACATACAACCCTGCCGACTTAGCCGTCCCGGAACTGATCACCATGCTGACTCCTAACAGGCTGGCAAGGATATCCGTCATCCGACGCCCTTCGATAAAACTAAAGATCACACCCCACATACAACCCAGCGACAAGCCGTTCAGGAACATAGCTGCAATATTGTAAGGAGCGGAAAGCAGACCGAAGAAAACCAACGAAAGCTCCGCCATCACGACAGACATCAGGATAAACTTCAAACGCTCTTCCCGTCTCAGTTCGGAGATCAGCTTGATCCCCATAAACTTCGAAATCACATATCCTACTATCTGGGAGATCGTAACAACCACTTTATAATCCATATCGAAAAACTCGACATCCTCAAAAGCAGCCGCCGTATAAGGCTTGCGCAGTGCATATACCAATGAGTAAGACAAAAGAGCCGCACCGCCGGCCCAGAGGATAAAAAGAAAATCGGATAACCGTTTCCGAGATGGATTTTTAGTTTGTTGTTCGTAGTTCATAACACGCTGTCATTTTGTTTACGGCAGCAAAAGTAGGCGTGATATATTACAGGAATATTACTGAAGGCATGAATGTTTATTATTTATATGTATTATAAATCAATCGGTTATAAAGCAATATTTATGTAACATTCATGTAACGGAAATGCAACACGTTTGTACTTATTTTGCAATACAAAACAGTAAACAAGAACAACATGGACGACTTCCGTGAACTCTACCGGCGGATAGAATATCTGCGCAATAACGGGATAAAAATGAAGGAGATTGCCGACTGTGTCGGAATGGCTCCCAGCATCCTATCTTCTTTGTACACGACAGTGCTTCCGGCTTATTTCGAGGAACTAAAAAACTGCCCGCACGAGGAAGCTTTGGACCATGCGATCGTGTTGGTCAACAACATATCCAAACGGCGCCTGCTATCCATCCTACCGGAACTGTTGGAACGTTTGGACGGGATGGAACCGAACATGCAATCCGACCGGAAAGCCAACCCTTTCCTCGAACATTTGCAAGAAGAAATACAGCTTTCCACCACACGGGTGGACAACATATGCGGACTTTATACGAGTTACAGCCTTTCTTCTTCCTCGGACTGCCTGAAGATGGAACCTTTCATCATCAGCCTGTCCGAAAACAAGGAGTACATCCGCATCGGGCGGTTAAATGCTTACGGGGAGGCGCAATGGGGCATGGGAGTCACAGGTGATCCGCAGAACTTTTATTGTATGTTCAGCGAAAACCCCTCGCCTCAATTTACGCTAGTAACAATCTATCTGCAAATCCCATTTTTCCGGAATCCCCGGCAACTGCGCGGTCTATATATCGGGCTTGACTACAACCGGAACCCGGTCGCACGCCGTATCCTGCTTATCAAGGAGTCGGACTGCACGGATACGGAAGAATTTTTATCCATGAAAAGCGGCCTGATCCAAAAGGAGGATTTCACCCCCGAGCAACAGGCCTATTATGACTACACCTGTCAGACCGGTGACTACATCAAGATGTGTACGGTTCCTTCGCTTCAGATGGATGAGAGTGATCTTGTCAAAGAGAAGACAATGCTATTGTTATAGTTACTTTTGGCTTGATCCAAAAGTAACCAAAAGATCAAGGCTTAAGCTGCTTCGCTACTCCGTTCCCTCCGTTCGCTGTCGCGTCTGAAACTCGCTTCGCTCAAACAGCAGACGCTCCGGGTGCTCACTGCGGTCTCTGCGCTTAACGCTCACCAGCTTAGGCCGGAAATAGAGCCTGACGGCTCTTTGGGGATGGCCGATACCGCCTGTTTTTTTGTGATCCCGCGTCAAGCGTGGGAACGGGCTTGTTCCTATGCTTGTCTCCGGGCTTGTCCCTGTGTTTGCCTCTGGGCTTGTCCTCGCACTTGTGAGGGTGCTTCGAAACTATCCTGTTCCCACGCTTGACGCGGGATCGCAGAAGAACGGTCGGCATCGGCCATCCCAAGAGAAAGCGCAGCTTTCTACGAAAGGCCTAAGCGGATGGGCGTCAAGCGGAGGGCAAAGACGAAGCGTCCGGAGCCTGCGCTGTCTGAGCGAAGCGAGTTTCGCAGGCGACAGCGGAGGCTTTGACCGGAGTAGCCCAGACGGTTAAGCCTTGATCTTTTGGTTACTTTTGGATCAAGCCAAAAGTAACAGATAAATGTCCGTGGAAGAACCTTGTTTTGTGACCTTAAGTTTTATCTTCTCCTTTTGTTCTATATGGTAATATATTGATCTATAATTGTTTGTTTACTTTTGTTACACATCCTTTGTAAAATGTCTCTTTTTAAAGAAGGCCCGGCAGACTTGGCAGACTTGGCAGATTTTTTGTGTCTTGTTCAGGTTGGAGGCGAAAGGTTTTATTCAGGTTGGTATTCGTTTGAAGTTCGACAGGCATCCGTTTCCGCATTGACAGGCATCCGTTTTGAGATGGATGCCCATGCAATTCGGCATCTCTCTCCTGGGAATATAGGGAAGTTTCGCATAATAGTCTTATCTTTGTATATAGTAGAAACAATAAAGGTAAAAATCGTATGAAACCGACTCGTATTATCGAAATTTGTGCCAACTCCGCACAAAGCTGTGTGGAAGCAGAAGCCGGAGGAGCTAAACGTGTGGAACTTTGTGCCGGAATTCCGGAAGGGGGAACGACACCCAGCTACGGGGAGATCCGGACGGCGCAGGCACTCACTTCGTCTATCGATATAAATGTGATTATCCGTCCGCGTGGAGGCGACTTCCTTTATACACCGGCAGAGGTTCAGTCGATGTTGCTGGATATCGAACTGTGCAAGCAGTTGAAGGTGCACGGCGTAGTCTTTGGTTGCCTGACGAAAGACGGGGATATCGACGTCTCTTTGATGCGCCGTCTGATCGAGGCAGCCAAGCCGCTGTCTGTCACCTGTCACCGGGCTTTTGATGTCTGCCGCGATCCCTTTGCCGCATTGGAACAGTTGATCGAGCTGGGCTGCGACCGTATCCTGACTTCCGGCCAGCAGTCTGATGCCGTGAAAGGGATTCCTCTCATTGCCGAACTGGTGAAACGTGCAGCAGGACGCATCATAATCATGCCGGGATGCGGAGTTCGGGAAAATAACATCTCCCGTATCGAAGCGGAAACAGGGGCAAAGGAGTTCCATACATCCGCCCGCAGCATCGTCTACAGCAAAATGGAATACCGGAACGAGAATGTCCCGATGGGCAGCAGTATCGTTTCTTCCGAGTTTGAGACAGTCGAAACGGACCGCAATAAGGTGGCTGCCTACCTGTAAGGAAATCATTTATAATACTTCAATATCAATATGAAAAAACAGTTGTTAGGGGCAACCCTGTTCTCATTAATTTTGACCGCTCCGGTCTCTGCTGTTCAACCATATAGGAAAGCGGCGGGAGATTGTAAGATAGAGTTGAAACAAGATACGCTGACGATCGAAAACAGTCAGATCAAGCGTAGCTGGCTTTGGAATAACGGTAATCTGATTACTTGTAAACTGGAAGACAAGGGAAATGGCTTAGCCTGGCAGCTTCGGAACAACCAGCCGGACCTTTCCCTTCCCGGAGAGGAAAAGGAGGGGAGCGAAGCTTCTATCCGGATAGAGGAAGTACCTGCTTCTTTGCAATATACACACCATCTTCGTGCTACGGTGGAGTATAAAGCCGGCAATTTGCAGGTGAGGAAAATTCTCAAGATCTATCCTGACTGTCCTGCCATCGCTTGCGAATTGTATCTGAAAGGACAGGCTTCGCAGAAATGGATAAAGGCATTGGATAATCCTGCCGACTTGCAGAATATAGAAAAACTGACGCAAAATTCGCAGGGCGGAAATGTCCCGGTGATGGAACAGCTTATGCTGGAAGGAAAGCACTGGCAGCTGGAGGCGGTGGAGTTCTTTGACGTCACCGACCGTTTCAATACGCTGGTTCGTCCTGTTCATGCGCTTTCTTACCGGGATTGTCTCTATCGTGGCAATCTGCTCTTTGCAGAGAATACGGAGAAGGAAGCTGGCTTTTTCATGTTGAAAGAGGCACCTACGTCAAATGTACAACTCTACTATCCGGGAGGTGATTATCTGGTGAGCGAGGGTACTTTCCGAATGGTCGGTTTGGGTGTCGACAGTGCGGATATAAAGACTGACGAGTGGACAAAGGCTTATAGCTATGTGACCGGAACATTTCGTTCGGGTGAGAAACAGAAACGGATGGCGCTTCGTAATTACCAGATGCGTATCCGCCCGTTCCTCGAAGACCGCGACGAGATGGTGATGCTGAATACCTGGGGAGACAGAGGACAGGATACGCGTGTGAACGAGGCTTTTTGTCTGAAGGAATTGGAACTGGCAGCCAAGTTGGGTGTCACTCATTTCCAGATCGATGACGGATGGCAGGCCGGACGTAGTGCGAACTCGGCTTATGGTGGCAGTTTTAAGAATATCTGGGATAACCCGGATTACTGGACACCCGATCCGGACCGTTTCCCGAATGGCCTGGCGCCTATCGTGAAGCGTGGTAAGGAGTTGGGGATCGAAGTGTGTCTTTGGTTTAATCCCAGCATACAGCACGATTATGCCGATTGGCAGAAAGATGCCGATGCGTTGATCGCTTTGTATGAAAAATATGGTATCCGTACTTTCAAGATTGACGGTACTTTTTTTGATAACAAATTGGCGGAAAGCCGTCTGCGCAGTCTCTATAACCGAGTGATGGAAGCGACTGGATGGAAAGCTGTCTTAAACCTGGATGCGACAGCCGGACGGAGGGGAGGATATTTCTTCTTTAATGAATATGGAAACATCTTCTTGGAAAATCGTTATACGGATTGGGGCAACTATTATCCGTACTGGTCGCTGCGTAACTTGTGGATGCTGTCGCGCTATGTAGCTCCCCAGTCGCTGCAGATCGAGTTTCTGAACAAATGGCGTAACAAGGAGAAATATGCCGGTGATAAATTCGCTCCGTCAACTTATTCATTCGATTATTTGTTTGCAATAACGATGGCAGCCCAGCCATTGGCCTGGTTTGAAGCGTCTAACTTGCCGGATGAGGCATTTCCGACGGGTGGAGTGATCCAGAAATATAAAACGGTACAGCATGATTTCCATACCGGATATGTCTTCCCAGTGGGGGACGAACCTTCGGGCAAGTCATGGTGTGGTTTCCAGTCTGTGAAGGACAGGAAAGGATATTTCCTGTTGTTCAGGGAGTCTAACGAGGAGGAGTCATTTGATATGGATACGTTCTTCGAACCGGGTGAACAAGTTGAATTTACTCCGGTTCTCGGTGCTGGAAAAGCATTCCGCAGCATAGCCGGAAAGGATGGGCGGATTCGTTTTTCCCTTTCGGAACCTAACAGCTATGTATTGTATAGTTATCGAGTATTATAAGTATATTTGTAACATAAAATAAAGGATAAACAATAAAAAACGAAAGAATAATGGAAGAACCTAAAAGACTTTACCGTTCGAATAACGGGATGATAGCAGGTGTTTGTGCGGGTATCGCCGATTATTTCGGCTGGGACCCTACGTTAGTGCGCATCGGATATATATTATTGAGCATCTTTACGATGTTTTCCGGGGTGATCGCTTACCTGATCCTCTGGATGGTTATACCGAAACAATCTAAATAGTGAAAGGAGAGGCGGAATGACTCGATGGAGCGGGGTGATTTTGGGCTTGATGGTGCTGGGCTTGTCTTGTACGCAACCGCCGGTACAGGAAAAATATCAGAAAAGCCGGGACAAGGTGGTCGATGTGAAGGACAAGGTGGTGGAGATCGGGACCGGAGATGTGCTGGTCGGTAATAACAACTTGCTGTATGTGCTGGGCGATTATTTAATTGTCGTCGAGTATAGCTGGACGGCGATTGATAAGATCGTGCACCTGTTCGATCGGTTTACCTATAAGCCTGTTTTGAGTACGGTAAACAAAGGGCAGGGGCCGGGAGAGATTGCCAATCCCGGAGTGTTGATTATGAATGAACGAAAGGGGTGTTTTTACTTTCCTGATAATGCCCGGATGAAGTTGTACACCTATGTCTTGGATAGCTTGCTGGCCGATCCTGACTATATACCTGAGGTCAAATGCTCCTTCCCAGAAGACCGCGTACCAAGCGATGTCGTTTATGTTTCCGACACGCTTTGTATCGGTGGGACGGTCGTCCCGATCGGGACAAATGATTTCAAGACGGCTGTCGGATGTTGGAATATGCAGACTGGGAAGGTCCGTCTGATGCCCTACGAACATCCGGAGATTAAAAAGAAACGAGCGGATTGCATCGTCTCGACGGAGCATGGTATCTATGTGGATGTCTATTCGCGGGACGACTTGCTGACGATCTGCGACTTGGATGGAAATCTGAAATACAATGTTTATGGCCCGGAGTGGCGGCATGGCGAGTGGAATGATGTTTATCGGCATATTGACGGCGTATTTTGCGGTGACAAGATCGTGACGGCTTATTCCGGGAAACATCGTCAGGAGAAAGACGGATTTACGGCTTCTCTGTTGCTGGTATTCGATTTGGAAGGCAATTATCTGAAGACGCTCGATGTCGGTCGTCCAGTGGTCAGGCTTTGCTATGACGACCACAACAAACGTTTGCTGTTGAGCATGAACGACGAGATGCAGTTTGGTTATCTCCCGTTGGATGAGTTGCTCCGGTAAAGCGGACGTTTTGCGAAGGATCGGATTTTCCTGAATGCATAACTGTATAACCTATAAAATAAAGAATGAACTTTGAACTATCTTCCCCATTTAGTCCGACGGGCGACCAGCCGGAAGCGATTGCGGCTCTGTCCGATGGAATAAAGAGTGGTGTGCCTTTCCAGACCTTGTTAGGGGTGACTGGGTCCGGAAAGACGTTCACTATCGCCAACGTGATCAAGGAAGTGCGGAAACCGACCTTGATTTTGAGTCATAACAAAACGCTCGCTGCACAGTTATACAGCGAGTTCAAGGCATTTTTTTCCGAACAATGCCGTCGAGTATTTTGTCTCTTATTACGATTACTATCAGCCGGAGGCTTATCTTCCGACGACGGATACCTATATAGAAAAGGACTTGCAGATCAATGACGAGATCGATAAACTTCGTCTGCGTGCAACCGCTTCGCTTCTGTCGGGACGGAAGGATGTCATTGTCGTTTCGTCTGTCTCCTGCCTGTATGGTATGGCAGACCCGACTGCCTTTGCCGAGAAGGTGGTGCATCTGGAGAAGGGGATGCGGATAGACCGGGATAAACTGTTGCGTCGCTTTGTGGATGCCCTTTATGTCAATAATAAGATAGAGTTCAATAGGGGCTGTTTTCGTGTAAACGGCGATACGGTCGATATTTTTCCGGCTATCGAAACTTTTGATGGGGCAGCCTACCGTATCGAGTTCTGGGACGACGAAGTAGACCGTATCTCTTCGTTCGACCCGCAGACCGGGCAGGAAATAGACGAGCAGGATGAACTGAACATCTACCCGACCAACCTCTTCGTGACTACCCAGGAACGTATCAATACCGCTATCGGGCAGATCGATGTCGACCTGGGGACGCAGGTGAATTTCCTGCGGGAGATCGGCAAGCCTTATGAGGCGAAACGTTTGTATGAGCGTGTTACGTTCGACTTGGAAATGATACGCGAGTTAGGACATTGTTCTGGAATTGAGAACTATTCCCGTTATTTCGACGGTCGTCAGGCGGGTGAACGGCCTTTCTGTCTGCTCGATTATTTCCCGAAAGATTTTCTGTTGGTGGTCGACGAGAGCCACGTGACGATCCCGCAGATACGGGCGATGTATGGAGGCGATTATTCCCGTAAGAAAAATCTGGTGGAGTACGGTTTCCGTCTGCCGGCGGCGATGGATAACCGCCCGTTGATGTTCGACGAGTTCGAGTCGCTGACTCCGTTGGCGATTTACGTGAGTGCGACGCCTGCCGACTACGAGTTGGAGAAGAGCGAAGGGATCGTGGTGGATCAGGTGATCCGTCCGACAGGCTTGCTTGACCCGGTTATCGAGGTGCGTCCGACGCTTAACCAGATCGACGATCTGATGGAGGAGATCACGCAGCGCTCCGCTGTGGATGAACGTGTTTTGGTGACGACATTGACGAAGCGCATGGCGGAGGAACTGACTACTTATCTGACACGCATGGGAGTCCGTTGTAACTATATCCATAGCGATGTCGATACGTTGGAACGCATTCAGATTATGGATGATTTGCGGAAAGGGTTGTTCGACGTGCTGATCGGTGTCAACCTGCTGCGTGAAGGACTCGACTTGCCGGAAGTCTCTTTGGTCGCTATCTTGGATGCCGATAAGGAGGGTTTCCTGCGCTCGCACCGTTCGCTGACACAGACAGCCGGACGTGCTGCCCGAAACGTGAATGGGAAGGTGATATTTTATGCCGACAAGATAACGGACAGTATGCGCCTGACGATGGACGAAACGGCACGCAGACGTGAAAAACAGCTCGCTTATAACGAGAAACATGGCATTACACCTAAGCAGGTTATCAAAAACAGTGTATCCTTGGTAGCGGAGAAACAACAGCCGGTTACCGGTGAGCCGTATGCTTATGTGGAACCGGAACCCAGCCTGGTTGCAGACCCGGTAGTTCAGTATATGAATCGTAAACAGCTTGAAAAGGCGATCGAACGGACGAAGAAGCAGATGATGGAGGCGGCCAAGAAGCTGGACTTTATCGAAGCTGCGCAGTTCCGTGACGAGTTGGTGAAGCTGGAAGACTTGTTAGCGACAAAGAAGGATTGAAATTAGATCAAGAGATGAAACGGACGTTATTTTGTTTGCTCTTTTTAGCCTTTCTTTCTCTGTCCGGGAAAGCTCGGGAGGAGAAGGTGATTTACGAACGCTATTGTGAGGCTGTGAAGGAGAAAGCGACTTTTCCGACAGGTGACCTGATGGTGGAAACTGCCCGTTTTTTCTTGGGGACTCCTTATGTGGCTGGGACATTGGAGGAAGAGCCCGAAAACCTGATAATAAACTTGCATGGCTTGGATTGCATGACTTTGGTTGAGAATACAGTTGCTTTGGCCTGGTCTGTCAGGCAACATCCCGGATATGAAGGATATGCCTCTGTCTTCAAAAAATATGCGTTACCGGGATTCCGGCAACGTGACACTCGATTATACGGATCGCCTCCATTATACGACCGACTGGATGTATGAAAACGAAAAGAGAGGGTATCTGAAGGATGTCACGAAAGAAATCGGGGGACAACCGCTTAAACTCGACCTGTCCTTTATGTCCACACATCCCGATAGCTACAAGCAGCTGAAAGGCAACCCGGAGCGCATCGCGATAATAGCGGCGAAGGAAAAGGAAATCAATGCCCGTCCGCATTACTATATTCCGCAGGATGAAATCAATGTGCACGCCGGTCAAATCAAGAATGGCGATATCGTCTGTTTCGTCACGACTGTGAAAGGACTGGATATCTCGCACGTTGGCATTATCTGCCGGGAAGGGGATAAACTCACTTTTATCCATGCCTCGACCACGAAGAAGCGAGTGATTGTGAACGAAGAACCTTTGCAGGAGTATGTGCAGGGTATCAAACGTAACTGCGGTATTATGATTGTCCGTCCGCAATTCTGAACTTACTGGAAGAGTTCGAACGCAAATTTGAATCCGATCCCGTCATATTTCAATTTGTCGAACCCGATGAAGGCGGCAACGTTGAAGATATGGTTACCGAAACCGTATCCGATTTCTGTGTAACTGGGTTTGACCGGCATCCATAACTGGCTGAGGTAAAAACGTTCGGAGATGATGTGTTTGGTAGCCTCCGGCTTGAATAGCTGGAAGAGCATGAACGGGCTTTCGTACATGACATGCGCCTGGACATATTTGTCGGATGCGTTGAACCACACGCTCCTTAGCTGATGAAAGACACCCCGAAATCGTCACCTCCCCATGATTCGGGGAAGTTGTGCCGCGTGAAATACCTGTAGTCGGCAAAATAGGTCGATTTCTGGGCTGTATAAAGCCCTCCGCTAATATGGTAGTTGAACCGGCGTGACAGGCCCAGGTAAATGCTTTGGTGGATATCGGCTTCCATACGTCCGTAATTGCCGCTGCTTTTCCATACGCCCGGTATGGCTCGCCCGAACTCGATGGAGACGGTCGGGTAGTAGGAGTAGAGGTACTCTTTACGATAACCGTCCATCCAGTAGTATTGTCTGGGAGTATAGGAAAAACCGATCGTAGGAATGAAATCGTGATAGTTTTCGTTAATGATCTCCGTAACGCCGTCTCCCGGATCTATTGCGCTTTTGCGGGTGGGGATGCGGCGGTGGTAGGAGATTCCGGTGGTCATCTGGAAACCGTTGAACAGTTCGATCTGGTTCTTGAGCTCTATGTAATAGTGCTTGAAGTATTCCAGGTCCAGGTTTTCGAAGTTGAAAGTGGAGTCTTTCAGCTGTTCGTTGATTTCGTTCATGATCTTGGAGGAATATCCTTGGTTGGTGTTTCCGAGGCTGAGGCTTAGGGCACCTTGTTTCTCCGGAAGGTATTCCCAATCTCCTCCGAACTTGAAGAATAACTCTTTTCGTTTGAACACGAAACCGATCTCAGGCCGGAAACGTAGCTGGCGGTCCTTCTTGAAGGTCTTGCTGAAACGTAGTTGTTGCCTGTAGGTAATGCCGTTCCGTCCTGAATAGCCCAACTGGAAGGGATTCAAGATGCCGGAATATTTCAGACGGGTTGTCTTATAATCCAGATTGATGGTGTTGGTCAGGCGTTCTGTTATTTTCAGGTATTTCTGAATGTTGCTTGTGTCGTTGGCCTGAGTAGTCTTGATGATTGTCTTTTCGTACTTTTTCTCTTCTTCCTGAGTCAGCGGGATATCTCTTTTGTTTTTCCAATAGCTGCTGTCACTGATGATCGGGATCGTATCGGATGATAGCTGGTAATATCCGGTCAGGTCGAGGGAATGGTGTTTGTTGTCTTCATTGTCTTCTTCAACCCATTCGACGGCTTCGTATTTGAATGATGTATGATAGTAACTGGCGATGGCATTTCCCAGCACATGGTACCGGAGAAAGAGGTCTGCCTTTTGCGGCAGGATGAAATGGCGGTAATCCCGTCCGAATGTCATGACCAGGTTGAATTCGGCAAAGGAGAAACGCCCGTTTACGTCGATCTTGTCGATGTGCCAGTCTTTGTCGGTGATGTACAAGTCTCCGCAAATGAGCTTCTGGCTCCATAGCTTGGGCATGAAACGTATCTTATAGATTTTCAGGTTATCGGTTATTTCGACACTTTCCAAGTTGAAGTTGTAATATTTGAATGCTTCATGGGCTACCGGCATGATGATCCCTTCGTTGTAGATGGTCGGCGAATAAACATTCAGGTTCAGGAATGTCAATACTTCCTGCTGTTTTGCGCCGTTGGGGATACTGTTCCCGTTTATCGCTTCGAAGCTGTGCAGGTAGTTGTTCGGGGCGTTGAACTTGGAGTGGCTGACCATCTCGAAGATCATATCCTTGTTCTTCCTGTCTACCGGAAAAGATGATGGGCGAAACGCATCAGGATGTTTTGTTTGAGGATTTCCGTTTTACCTTTGATATAGATTTCGGCCTCGTAACGGGAAACGACTGTTTTGTATTTGTCGGCCTGCTCGATTACCTTCCTCATAATAGAATCCCCTTGCTGGGATGATTCCGTTTTGGGAGACCGGCCCAGCAATAAAAGGTTTCCATAACTACCGCCAAGGTCAGCTAAGGCATTTACTGCGATAAAAAAGCAGAATGATTATATAAGAATACTTTTTCAACAAATTATCGTCTCTTTCTTTACAAACGTAACGAATAAAATCGAATTTTTATTCATTTATCGTATTAAACTTATTCAGCTTTTAAAAGAAAAGTATTACATTTGTGCTTCATAAGTATGTTATATAGCAGTCGTGGTTAAACAACAGAAAGAAGAGGTCGATCTATCGGCCAGTTTGGCAGAAGTCTGGAGGGTCCTGACCGAAAAGGAGCGGGATGTTCTCCGTAATAATTCGACGATCCAGCATTTCAAACGTAACGAGTTGATTTATTGCGAGGGCGACGAACCGAGAGACATGATGTGCTTATTAAAGGCAAGGTTAAAATCTTTAAAGAAGGTGTTGGCGGAAGAAGCCAGATCATTCGAATGATTAAACCGGTGCAGTATTTTGGCTACCGGGCAAATTTTGCTCAGGAGAATTACCTGACGAATGCATCCGCTTTTGAAGCTTCGACGGTATGCATGATTCCGATGACGATTGTCCGGAATCTTTTGATGAGCAATCCGCATCTTGCCATGTTTTTTATCCGCCAGCTTTCTCTCGATTTAGGAATTGCAGACGAGCGTACAGTCAACCTTACTCAGAAACATATCCGGGGTCGTTTGGCAGAATCCTTGTTATTCCTGAAAGACAGTTACGGTTTGGAGGAAGATGGGGCGACATTGAGTATTTATCTCTCTCGAGAAGATTTAGCTAATCTTTCGAATATGACGACATCTAATGCAATCCGTACATTGTCTACATTTGTTGCTGAGCGTATTATCGCAATCGACGGTCGGAAGATCAAGTTGATAGACGAGGACAAGCTCAGAAAAATAAGTAAGATGGGGTGATATAATTGAATTGAGAATTGACAATTAAAGAGTAAAAACAAAAAATTGTCAATTCTCAATTGTCAATTGCTCCTGACTGCTTCCCGTATCCTCACCAATTTTGTCAGCATCTCTTCCAATAAATCCAGTTGTAGCATGTTCGCGCCATCGGATTTGGCTTTAGAAGGCTCCGGATGGGTTTCGATGAATAGTCCGTCGGTTCCGACGGCAATGGCTGCTTTAGCTATTGTTTCGATCAGAGCAGGGAGTCCGCCTGTTACGCCTGATGTTTGGTTAGGTTGTTGCAGGGAGTGGGTCACATCCATGATAACAGGATAGCCGAACTGCTGCATTTGAGGAATCCCCCGATAATCGACAACCAGATCCGTATATCCGAATGTAGTGCCTCTTTCCGTAATCATGACGTTGTCATTTCCGGCGTCAGCTACTTTTTGTACGGCAAACTGCATGGCTCCCGGCGAGAGAAACTGTCCCTTTTTGATATTGACGATCTTCCCTGTTTTGGCGGCGGCGACCAGCAGATCTGTTTGCCGGCAGAGGAAAGCTGGGATTTGTAGGACATCCACATATTCGGCAGCCATTGCGGCTTCAGTCGTTTCGTGAATATCGGTTACAGTCGGGATGCCGAACGTCTCACCTACCTTGCGGAGTATTTTCAACGCTTTTTCATCGCCTATGCCTGTGAAGGAATCTAGTCGCGAACGGTTGGCCTTCCGGTATGAGCCTTTGAATACATACGGTATATTTAACTTATTCGTAATGCCGACTACCTTCTCCGCAATACGCAATGCCATATCTTCCCCCTCTATCACACAGGGGCCTGCCATCAGAAAGAAGTTGTCTTTATCTTTTAAATCCTTAACTGTTACCATAATTATTATATATTGTTTTGTTTCAAAATTTGCCAGTTTCGAGTCATAAATGATGATTTATCAGTGTGGATTGATAATGGCGACCCGTCGAGGGGGGTGTCAAAATCCCTTTGTCCCCGCGCTTGACGCGGGGCCGCAAAAGAGCAAGCCTTATCAATCAGATGTTTATATGACTGGCTTTAATGCGATCCCGCGTCAAGCGCGGGAACAGGATAGTTTTGACACACCTCCAATGAAAAATAGCATCCGTCTTGCCCGGATTCAATGGGTAGAGCAGAGCCCTGCCCCTACGGGACGACAATCCTTATCGTTTCAATAACTCTAATGCCTTCTCTATCTTTTCCTCTGTCGGCAATGTTGCATCTATCCAATGGATGGTGCTTCCCCGGCGCTCCATACCCCGAAACCAGGTCATTTGCCGTTTGGCAAACTGGTGGATAGCGATCTCCAACTGGGAAACCATATCTTCGTAAGACAGTTCGCCTATTATATATAATGTCAGATATTTATATTCCAGCCCGTAATAGATCAGATCTTCCGGTTTAACTCCCGAATCGATGATCTTCCGTACCTCGTCGACCATCCCTTCATCCAGGCGGGCATGCAGGCGGCGGGAAATCTTTCCGCGCCGTAGCTCCCGGTCTATGTCTATGCCGATGATCAGGCTATCGATCGGATCATATTCATTGGCATCCGGCGCTTCGTTCTTATAATATTCTTCGATTTCGATTGCCCGGATAGCCCGTTGGGCGGTATCTACATCTGTCTTGTTATGAAGGACCTTGTAGCCGGCAAGTATCTGCTCCAGTTCCGGTAGTGACTTGTTTTTCAAAGACTTGCGCAATTCCGGGTTCTGAGGGACATCCAAGAGTCTGTATCCTTTCAGAACAGCTTCTATATACATGCCTGTACCGCCGCATAAAATCGGCAGTTTTCCCTTTTTCCGGATTGCTTCATACACCCGGAAGAAATCATGCTGGTATTCGAATACGTTATATTTGTATCCCGGATCGCAGATGTCAATCAGGTGGTAAGGAATCTTTTTTCCATTTACCGTATAATCGGCCAGGTCCTTTCCGGTCCCGATATCCATCGAACGGTAGATCTGTCTGGAATCGGCGCTGATGATCTCCGTGTCCAGCTGGGCGGCGAGTGCAGCGGCAAATGTTGTTTTGCCGGATGCTGTCGGTCCTAAAACAGTGATAAGTTGGTAGGCTTCCATAGTGGCACAAAGATATGCAAAAAAAGCCGCACCCCGAAGGATGCAGCTTTCAAACTATATAATCTTGATTGATTAGCAGTTTACAGATGCCATGTGAGCGATCAGGTCAAGAACCTTGTTAGAATAACCGATTTCGTTATCATACCAAGAAACAACCTTTACGAATGTATCAGTCAAAGCGATACCAGCCTTAGCATCGAAGATGGAAGTGCGAGTGTCACCTAAGAAGTCAGAAGAAACTACTGCATCTTCAGTGTAACCCAGTACGCCTTTCAGTTCGCCTTCAGAAGCTTCCTTCATTGCAGCGCAGATTTCAGCGTAAGTGGCCGGTTTAGCCAAGTTGACTGTCAAGTCAACAACAGAAACGTCCAAAGTCGGAACACGCATTGACATACCTGTCAGTTTGCCGTTCAGTTCAGGAATAACTTTACCTACAGCCTTAGCAGCACCTGTAGAAGAAGGGATGATGTTGCCGGAAGCAGCACGGCCACCTCTCCAGTCCTTCATAGACGGACCGTCAACAGTCTTCTGTGTAGCAGTTGTAGAGTGAACAGTTGTCATCAAACCGTCTGTGATACCCCACTTATCATTCAGAACCTTAGCGATAGGAGCCAAGCAGTTAGTAGTACAAGAAGCGTTAGAAACGAACTGAGTACCCTTAACGTATGATTTTTCGTTTACACCGCAAACGAACATAGGAGTTGCATCCTTGGAAGGAGCAGACATAACCACATATTTAGCGCCAGCTTCGATATGAGCCTGAGCCTTTTCCTGAGTCAGGAACAAACCAGTAGATTCTACTACGTATTCAGCGCCTACTGCATCCCACTTCAAATCAGCCGGATTGCGTTCTGCTGTTACGCGGATTTCCTTACCGTTTACGATCAGCTTGCTGTTTTCAACGTCAGCTTCGATAGTTCCGTCGAACTGACCGTGCATTGTGTCGTATTTCAGCATGTATGCCAAGTAATCAACCGGGCAAAGGTCGTTAATACCTACAATCTGAATATCGCTTCTCTTCTGAGCAGCACGGAAAACGAAACGTCCGATACGGCCGAAACCGTTAATACCTACTTTAATCATTGTAATAAAACTTTTATGGGTTTATTAAAAATATTATTTATCTCCAATTTAACTGAACAACTGCAAGGAAAAAAATACATTCGTCGCACCTTGTTTTTAACGACTGCAAAGTTAGTCATTTTTTTTTATTGTACAGGAATTAGAACGAGAAAAATATGCCCTCTAACATAAATTAATTGTTGAGGCTTATTTCTTTTTCTTGAAAAGTTTCTTAATTATCCATGTCTGGACTTTCTGGATGCCCCAGGCTGTCAATAATGGGCGTGCGACATCCCATGCGACGGGTAATAATCCTTGTGCCACAGAAAGATAATCGGCAAAGCCTAATGACATGGATGGCACTTCCGGTGTCTGTGCGGGCCGGTTGCTTTCTGTCCCTTTGGATTTGGCTTTTGTGTTGGGGAATAGGAGTGCGGAGACACCTGAAAGTAACAACGTTCCGGCATTCTCTTGTATGTAGGAGAAGTCGGCATTCAATTTCCGCTCCTGTATCGTGCATTCCTGTTGGATGCGGCGACGGTCAGAAATCAGTTTCTCCAGTGGTGTCTGTTGCGGATTGTTCATTGTCTGTCGCGTTTGTTTTATCATCATTTGTTGTCAATGCGGAGATCACAACGTTTAATACTTTATTGCTGATTCTGTCTTTGTTCATAATAATAATGCCGATCAGCAGCAGATAGAGTACGGCTACCACGCCGAATCCCGAACCAGCCGAA
>ENA-OQCB01000270-OQCB01000270.1-human-gut-metagenome-genome-assembly--contig:-NODE-270-length-24878-cov-6.166377_pt1 | contig 24878 bp, 19 predicted proteins | sample MGYA00242493_ERZ504568 | MGnify/ENA primary metagenome ERZ504568 (study PRJEB26092, sample SAMD00036229) | human gut metagenome | host: Homo sapiens | study: EMG produced TPA metagenomics assembly of...
TAAACGAGCTGGTGGGAAGCACTGTGCCCGGAAATGTACTTAAGGAAAAGCTGGCTGAATATGATATCCCGCTGGCAGGAGCCAAGAAGTGGGTGGCCGCGGCCATTGACATAGAGCCGGAGGAGATACGGGAGGGAAATATGCTGCCTCTCCACAAGGAGAGGGATCTGATTCCCATTTCCGTCATGCAGGTAGTGGAGGAAAAGCTGGGAAACTATTGCCGTTCTTCCGTATTCACTTCCTCCAGGACCTCCTGGTCTGAGCTGGCCCTTATTGCTGCCATTGATGAGGATAACAGCCAGACAGGACTGATTGACGTGCTGGGAGATATCTGCAAGGAGACAAAGAAGATTCTGGAGGTGCCCATTACCATTGGTATCGGCCACAGCTGCCAGGACCTGGGGGAGATTAACTGCTCCTATAAGGCGGCCGTGGACGCCCTTGGCTATAAGGCCATCGTGGGAGCCGGAAGCACCATCTACATCAATGACGTGGAGCCTGTAAGCGGGGGAAAGCTGAGCTTTGACTGCAAGGACGAAGCGGAACTCATTGCGGCCATCAAGTTCGGCCCCAGGGAGAAGATAGAGGAAGCAGTGCAGGCGGTTATGGATAAAATGAGCGATGCAAAGGTGCATTTCAGGCAGTGCCAGGCATATATGCTCAGCGTGTCCAGCTCCATTGTCCAGCTGATACAGCAGTATGACCTGGACCTGGAACAGCTGACGGAGGAGGGGGAGCAGCAGGGGGATACCTTTGCCGTCATACCCAGGATGATGAAAAAGGAGGACTTTGCCCACTGGCTTCTCTCGGCCGCCCTCAGGATGAACCAGGCCATGAACCGGGAGCGGGATAATACCATGAAGCAGGTCATCCAGAAGGCCAAGGAATATATTATGGACAATTACCAGGACACGGATTTATCCGTGGAGAAGATATGCCGCCAGCTGCATATGAGCCCGGCCTATTTCTCCACCATGTTCAAGAAGGAGACAGGGCAGGCATATACCGCCTACCTGACCCAGGTCCGCCTGGACAAGGCAGTGGAGCTTCTCAACAAGACCGATGACAAGACCTATGTCATAGCGGCCAAGGTGGGATACCAGGAGCAGAATTATTTCAGCTATGTGTTCAAGAAGCGTTTCGGGGTCTCGCCCACCAAGTTCAGAGGGGCAAAATAGATACAACAGGCCTGCGCCGCCGCTTATGGCGGAAAGGGGCAGGCAGCGTAAAGGAGCAGGGGACATGTTGTTTGAAAAGCAGAGGGTTAAGCTGCAGAAGGCCAGTATACGTTATATCATATTCATCTACTTTACGCTGACGGCCCTGGCCGCCAGTATATTCATAGGCATTTCCCTGTATTCCAGGCTGTCGGGCCAGATGTCCGCCACCATCCGGGAGGAGAACCAGATACTGATTAATCAGATCACCCGGTCCATGGAGGATTATCTGCGGACCGTGATGAAGCTGTCTGATTCCCTGTACTACGGGGTCGTGAAGAACGCGGACCTGGCCAGCGGATCCATCGGAAGCGAGATGACCCTTCTCTATGACAACAACAAGGACAATGTGGAGAATATTGCCCTTTTGTCCAAGGAAGGAAAGCTGCTGGAAGCCGTGCCTGCTGCCCGCCTTAAGACTAATGTGGATGTCACCGGAGAAAACTGGTTTACCTCCACCCTGGAGAAAACGGAGAATATGCATTTCTCCACGCCCCATGTCCAGTACATTTTTGACGGCAGCGAGAACCAATACCGGTGGGTCATTTCCCTGTCAAGAGCAGTGGAAATTACCCAGGGACCTTCCACGGACCAGGGAGTCCTGCTGATTGACATACGCTACAGCAGTCTGGAGCAGCTCTTTGACGGGGTGAATCTGGGAAACGGAGGCTATGTCTACTTAATCAGCAGCAGCGGGGAAATCATATACCACCCCCAGGCCCAGCTTATTGATTCAGGAATCGTCCGGGAGAACAACCTGGAGGTATCCGGACTCAGGGACGGCAATTACCGGCAGACCGTGGACGGGGAGGAACGGACCGTCACGGTTAAGACCGTGGGATATACAGGCTGGAAGGTGGTGGGGGTGACGCCTCTTGACGGCGTGTCCCTCAACAATATCAAGACAAAGCTTCTGGTGGTTTTCATGATTGCCTTTGTCCTTTTTATCATGACCATTATCAATTCTTATATCTCCACCAGGATAACCGACCCCATCAAGGAGCTGGAGAAATCCGTCAATGAAATTGAGGCTGGCAATCTGGAGACAGAGGTCAGGAGCGGCGGCTCCTACGAGATACAGCATCTGGGCAATTCCATACAAAACATGGCCCGGCAGATACGGCGGCTTATGGACGATATTGTGGCGGAGCATGAATCCAAGCGGAAGAGCGAGTTCGACACCCTCCAGGCGCAGATTAACCCCCATTTCCTGTATAACACCCTGGATATCATTGTTTGGATGATTGAAAATGAGAACCTGACCGACGCGGTGCGTGTCGTGACGGCCCTGGCCAGGTTTTTCCGCATCAGCCTCAGCAGGGGGAAGAGCATTATAACGGTCAGGGATGAGCTGGAGCATGTGCGAAACTACCTTATGATTCAGCACATGCGCTATAAAAACAAGTTTACTTATACCGTGGACGCGGAGGATGAGGTCCTTGACCTGGCCAGTCTCAAGCTTATCCTCCAGCCCCTGGTGGAAAATGCCATCTATCACGGCATGGAATTCATGGACGGCGACGGGGAAATCCGTATCCGGGCATGGCGCCAGGACAAGGATTTATTCATGAGTGTATCGGATAACGGCCTGGGGATGACACGGGAGCAGGTGAAACGGCTGTTCGGGGACACGGACCATGTGCCGTCGGGCAGGGGATCCGGTATCGGAGTGAAGAATGTCCACCAGCGTATCCGTCTGTATTTTGGAAATGGCTACGGACTGGAAATCCAGTCGGAGCCGGATGAAGGGACCACGGTCACGGCCCGTCTGCCGGCCATCCCCTACGGGGAAGTAAAGAAAGAGGGAGCCTATGTTAAATAAAGGAAAAATACTCTGGTGCATATGGGCCGGCATCCTGGTCCTGCTGTTTTTGATGTCCTCCACGGATCTGATTATCAAGGAAAAGAAAATCGAGGTATATCCGATTTCCGTCATCATAGAGGGGGACAACGACGACTATTATGTGAATTTCAAAAAGGGTATGGACCAGGCCGCGGTGGAGTTCCATGGGGATGTCAGCTTCATCACCCTTTATGCCGACCATGACCAGGCCCAGCAGATGGAGCTGGTAAAACGGGAAATCAGGGACGGGGCCAGGGCTGTGATCCTGGCTCCGGTAAAGCCTGAGGAGGCGGTAAGGAAATTGGAGGATATGAACCCCGGCTGCCCCGTCATCCTTCTGGGCCAGTCTCCGGATGAGGGCACAGCTTTGGATACCATCGGCGTGGACGGAAGGGAGATTGGAAGGCTGCTGGGAGAGGCGGCGGCTTCCCAGGCATCCAGGGATGTGCCGGTCTATCTCTTTTGCGGGGGGCTGGACTATGGGGACAGTGCCTGGGTCTACGAGGGGGTCAGGACTGTGCTGGATGAGCAGGGGTATCATTACCGGCTCATTGAGAGGAAAAACCAGGACACATACCGTCAGGCCATACAGGAAACAGACGCTCCCGGAGGCGGCAGGATTACCATTATAGCACTGGATGTGCAGTCGCTGGACCAGGCCACCCGGATACTGGAGGAAAACACCATATACCAGGGCAGGGTGGCGGGACTCTACGGCGCCGGAAGCACCACATCACTGCTCAGGGCCCTGGACAGGGGAATTGTCACAGGGCTGACTGCCTATAACCAGTTTGACGAGGGATATTTAAGCGTGAAGCAGGCAGTGGAAGCTATCCAGGGCACGCGCCAGAAGCAGAACACCGTGCTGGAGGCCATCTATGTGGATAAGGATAAGCTGAGGGATAAGGCATACGAGAAAATGCTCTATCCCATTGAGTAAGGGCAGTTGTGATGAAAAGAAGCGTAATAAGGTAAGGAAAGGGGCATTGCGGTGAAACGGAATTGGATGTATCTATTGGCAGCCTGTATGGGAGCGGCTGTCCTCATAGGGGTGTGGCAGTACATGGGAAGGGAAGACGGGCGGCAGATGGATAAGAACTCCATCCGCATCGGTGTTCTGCTCTACCGGGGGGACGACACCTTCATCGGTACCCTGCGCTCCGGCCTGGAGGACAAGGCAAAGGAATATGAACAGGAAACAGGTATCAAGGTGAAGTTGGATATCATGGACGCCAAGGGGAGCCAGAATACCCAGAACAGCCAGGTGGAGCGTCTGATCTCCCTGGGCTGCGATGCCCTGTGCATCAACAGCGTGGACCGTTCGTCGGCATCCATCATCATAGACAAGGCCATGGATGCAGGAACTCCGGTGGTGTTCTTTAACCGGGAGCCTGTGGAGGAGGACATGAACCGCTGGGAAAAGCTGTACTACGTGGGAGCGGACGCCAAGGAATCCGCCGTGCTCCAGGGAGACATCCTGGTGGATGCCTATAATCAGGATACACGAACCCTGGACGCCAACGGCAACGGACTGGTAAGCTATGTGCTTCTGGAAGGGGAAACCAGCCATCAGGACTCCCTGATCCGCACGGAGTGGTCCATCCAGACCTTAAAGGACGGAGGCGTACCTTTGGAGAAGATTACGGGAGGAATCGCCAACTGGGACAGAAGCCAGGCATCAGCCCTGATGGAGCAGTGGCTGAAGGAGTATACGGGCCAGATTGAACTGGTGGTCAGCAACAACGACGACATGGCCCTGGGAGCCATTGACGCCATAAACCGGGCCGGAATCGGGGCCAATTCCATCAAGGTGGTGGGGATTGACGGCACCCCTGTGGGCATAAAGGCCCTGGAGGAAGGATATCTTTTCGGCACAGTGGAATCAGATAAGGAACGCTACTCCCGGGTTATATTTGACATTGCCTGGAGCCTGTCCCTGAACCAGGATCCAAAGGACAGGGTGCCTCAGCTGGATGGAAATTATTACTGGTGCCCGCAGAGGGCTTTGACCCAGGCTGAGGCAAAATTGCTTAAAAACCAGTGATGTATCATAAAAACACCGACGGAAAAAGATAAAATCGAAGAAATTTTATAATCATTCTATAAAAATCATATGGAAAAATGCACAACCGGGTCGTATAATAATCTTGTTGTTAAGCAAAAACAACCAAAGTCAACAAAACTATAAGGGAGGAATTAAAAATGAAGAAAGCATTAAGTGTTGCTCTTGCGTGTTCCATGGCATTATCACTGGTTGCCTGCGGAGGCGGCAGCAAGCCAACGGAAGCACCAACCACAGCAGCTGCAGGGGATACCACAACCGCGGCAGCAGCAGACACAACCGCGGCAGACACAGCAGCGGCACCGGAAGCAGGCGCAGAGGTGGCAAACAAGGATAAGCCTTTAGTATGGTTCAACCGCCAGCCATCCAGCAGTGCTACAGGACAGCTTGATATGACAGCCCTGAATTTTAATAAGGATACATATTATGTAGGTTTCGACGCAAACCAGGGTGCTGAGCTTCAGGGAACCATGGTTAAGGACTACATCGAGAAGAACATCGACTCAATTGACCGCAACGGCGACGGAATCATCGGCTACGTTCTGGCAATCGGCGACATCGGACATAACGACTCTATCGCACGTACAAGAGGCATCCGCAAGGCTCTCGGCACCGCGGTAGAGAAAGACGGCAGCATCAACAGCGATCCTGTTGGCACAAACGCAGACGGTACAGCAACGGTTGTACAGGACGGCTCCATCGAAGTTGGCGGAAAGACATACGTTGTCCGTGAGCTCGCTTCCCAGGAGATGAAGAACTCCGCAGGCGCTACATGGGATGCTGCCACAGCGGGCAATGCAATCGGCACATGGTCTTCCTCTTTTGGCGATCAGATTGATGTTGTTGCATCCAATAACGACGGTATGGGCATGTCCATGTTCAACGCATGGTCCAAGGACAACAAGGTTCCTACATTTGGCTATGACGCAAACAGCGACGCAGTAGCAGCTATCGCAGAGGGCTACGGCGGCACTATCAGCCAGCATGCAGACGTACAGGCTTACCTGACACTCCGCGTACTGCGCAACGCACTGGACGGAGTTGATATTGATACAGGTATCGGCACAGCAGACGATGCAGGCAATGTCCTGAGTTCTGATGTATATGTTTACAAGGCAGATGAGCGTTCCTACTACGCACTGAACGTTGCTGTTACCGCTGAAAATTATACAGATTTCACAGATTCCACAATGGTATACGCACCTGTATCCAATCAGCTGGATGAGGCTTCCCATGCCACAAAGAATGTATGGCTGAACATCTACAACTCAGCTGATAACTTCCTTGGATCGACCTATCAGCCTCTGCTTCAGAAATACGATAAGCTTCTCAACCTTAAGGTTGACTACATCGGCGGCGACGGGCAGACAGAGTCCAATATTACAAACCGTCTTGGAAATCCAAGCCAGTATGACGCATTTGCCATCAACATGGTTAAGACAGACAATGCAGCTTCATACACATCTCTGCTTGAGCAGTAATATTCATTGAAATAAAGATGTACTGTTATTAGGGAGAAGAAATTCTCCCTAATATTAAAATTGGAACCTATCAATCTACATATACAGGAGTAAAATAATGGCAGATAAGAAAGATGATATCGTCTTATCAATACGCGGTATGAGCAAGTCCTTCGGCCGGAACAGAGTTCTGGACCATATCAGCCTGGATGTGAAGCGCGGAACCGTTATGGGGCTTATGGGTGAGAACGGAGCTGGTAAGTCAACCATGATGAAGTGCCTTTTCGGCACCTACCAGAAAGACGAGGGAAATATCTTCCTGAACGGCAGGGAAGTAAGCTTTTCCGGACCAAAGGATGCTCTTGAAAACGGCATTGCAATGGTTCACCAGGAATTGAATCAGTGTCTGGAACGGAATGTAATTGACAATTTATTCCTCGGACGTTATCCGGTCAATTCCATGGGTGTAATTGATGAAGGCAGGATGAAAAAGGAAGCAGCCGAACTCTTTAGAAAATTGGGAATGACCGTTAACCTCACTCAGCCCATGAGCCGCATGTCCGTATCACAGAGGCAGATGTGCGAAATCGCCAAGGCCATCTCCTACAATTCAAGGGTGATTGTTCTGGATGAGCCTACATCCTCCCTGACCGTGCAGGAGGTTAATAAGCTCTTCGAGATGATGAGGATGTTAAAGGAGCAGGGAATCGCCCTGATTTATATTTCCCACAAGATGGATGAGATTTTTGAAATCTGCGATGAGATATCAGTGCTTCGGGACGGCAATCTGGTTATGACAAAGAGCACCAAGGATGCAAACATGAATGAGCTGATTGCGGCAATGGTCGGCCGTTCCCTTGATAACCGGTTCCCGCCTGTTGACAACACCCCCGGTGATGTGATTCTGTCCATCCAGAATCTGTCCACAAAGTTTGAGCCTCACTTGCAGGATGTTTCATTTGACGTAAAAGAAGGAGAAATATTCGGGCTGTACGGTCTGGTAGGAGCAGGGCGCACGGAACTTCTGGAAACAATCTTTGGTGTCCGCACCAGAGCGGCGGGGCGTGTTTATTTTAATAACCGTCTTATGAATTTCAGCAGCGCAAAGGAAGCCATGGAGCATGGTTTTGCCATGATTACCGAGGAGCGGAAGGCAAATGGCCTGTTTTTAAAAGGGGACCTTACCTTTAATACCACCATTGCCAATCTGCGGCAGTATATGTCGGGCATAGCGCTTTCCGATGCGAAGATGATAAAGGCCACGTCAAACGAAATCAAGATCATGCACACCAAGTGCATGGGCCCCGACGATATGATTTCCAGCCTTTCCGGCGGAAATCAACAGAAGGTCATTTTCGGAAAGTGGCTGGAGCGCAGTCCGCAGGTGTTTATGATGGACGAACCCACACGAGGAATCGACGTGGGTGCAAAGTATGAAATATATGAGCTTATCATCAATATGGCGAAGCAGGGGAAGACAATCATCGTTGTTTCTTCTGAGATGCCGGAGATTCTCGGAATTACAAACCGTATTGGTGTTATGTCAAATGGACGTCTTTCCGGAATTGTTAATACAAAAGAGACAAATCAGGAAGAACTTTTAAGGCTCAGTGCAAAATACCTATAAGGGGGATTCATGGATATGGCGAAAGGAAACAATGGGACTCTTACGGCTGAACAGGAAATGCAGCTGCGCCAGCCAATTGAGGATTATGTTGGCGAAATTCAGAAAAAAATCGACAGTCTCAGAGAGGACGGCACAAACAGGGTAGTCACTCTGCAAAATAGTATTGATGCAACAAAGAGAGACCGTTCCCTTACAAAGGAAGAAAGGGAAAACAGAATTGCGGCTAACAGCGCGGAGATGGAAAAAGCAAAGGCTGTTGAGGCAAAGAACAAGGATGAGATTGCAAAATTAATCTCCAATGCGGAGAGTTACCTTAAGGCACATTTTGATAAGGATTATTATCTGCCGTTAAAGGAAAGCTGTGAGCGGGAAAAAGCGCTTGCAAAGGAAAGATACGACATTAAAGTTGCGGAACTGAACAAAGAACATGAAAATACCCTCTCAAAGCTTACGGACCATCAGGAGATAAAGGATGAGAAGTATGTTCATAAGAACCGCCTGTTTGACGCAAAGATGGACCTGGACAAGGAGCTTCAGCGGATTAAGGACAGAAGGCATGCGGCATTTGTCTGGCAGTATCACCTGATTGACATGCTCCGCCTGTCTAAATTCACCTTCATGGAGACCAGGGCGCAGAAATGGGAGAACTATAAATATACATTCAACCGCAGGACATTCTTGTTGCAGAATGGTCTGTATATCGCTATTATCCTGATTTTCATCGGACTGTGTATCGCTGCGCCGGTGATAAAGAATGTTCAGCTGCTTACCTATAATAACGTTTTAAATATCTTGCAGCAGGCTTCTCCAAGAATGTTCCTGGCTTTGGGCGTTGCCGGACTCATCCTCCTTACCGGTACGGACCTTTCCATAGGACGTATGGTTGGTATGGGCATGACTACCGCGACAATCATCATGCATCAGGGCATCAACACAGGCGCTGTGTTCGGACACGTGTTTGACTTCACAGGCATGCCCATAGGATTAAGAGTGGTATTTGCCCTGGTAATGTGTATCATCTTATGTACGTGCTTTACGGCCATCGGAGGTTTCTTTACCGCTAAATTCAAGATGCATCCGTTCATTTCAACCATGGCCAACATGCTGGTCATTTTCGGACTCGTCACATATGCCACAAAGGGCGTATCCTTTGGTGCCATTGAACCGGCTATTCCAAAGATGATTATTCCAAAAAATAAACGGGTTCCCAACCATTATCCTGTGGGCAGTGGCTGCCATCGTAATCGTTTGGTTTATCTGGAACAAGACCACCTTCGGCAAGAATTTATACGCAGTAGGAGGCAACCCGGAAGCAGCAGCTGTTTCAGGTATCTCCGTATTCGGAGTAACCATGGGAGCATTCATTCTGGCAGGTATCCTTTACGGATTCGGTTCCTGGCTGGAATGCGCAAGAATGGTAGGTTCCGGCTCCGCCGCTTACGGCCAGGGCTGGGAGATGGATGCAATCGCAGCCTGCGTGGTCGGCGGCGTATCCTTTACAGGCGGTATCGGTAAGATTTCAGGCGTAGTAGTCGGCGTGCTTATATTCACCGTACTCATCTACTCCCTTACCATTCTCGGTATCGACACAAACCTTCAGTTCGTATTCGAGGGCATCATTATTATAACCGCTGTAACACTTGACTGCTTGAAGTATGTTCAGAAGAAGTAAGTAAGTTAGGTGTTTCCGTCCGTGATTGAAATAAGTCTGGGGGCTGTGGATACGGCTGCGGGACTAGTATTTCTAGGACGCTGAAAATCGGCTAAATACAAGAGGCTGGCTGCCAAAACTCGCGGCCAAGCCTCTTTTTATATTTAGGTACTGAGCTCAAACAGTTGTCAGCCAGCCTCTTGCATTTAGCCGGTTTCCGGAGGCTTAGCCCTACTAGCCCCGCAGCCGTATCCCACTCCCTCCTCTCCCTTTCCCTCACGGACGCCCCCCTGCATCTACTACCATCCACAAGCCAACCTGCTATTTTGATACTCCCTGGTAAACGTAACATCCCTCCCAAACCACTTTGGGGGCTGGAAGGACAGGGCTTCTTCTTCGGTGGTAAATTCCACCTCGGCCAGAATGAGGCCGGCGTAGCGGCCTTCAAAGACGTCCAGCTCAATGGTCAGATGATCTGAGTTATCCAGAGGGATGAAATAACGCTTTTTGGTGAGTACGGAGCCGTCGGCCTTGGGAAGCAGGTGGGCGTAGGCTTCGCGGGTCAGCGGAAGGTTGTATTCTTCCCTGGACAGGAGTCCCTTGCCCTTATAGGTGAGGCAGAAGTCCTCATCCTCCTGGCGGATGCGGACTACCGGGTCAGTGCAGAGATAGGCCTGTTCAATCTGGTGGAAGGGATGGGTGTCATAGCCCTCCGGAAGACAGGGAACCAGGAATTTACGTTCGATTTCCATATGGGAAAACCTCCTTGCTGTGATTGTCGATTAGTGGATTTTACTAACTATTTTTATTATTTCCATTTTACAATCATATCATTTAACTCTTTTCCTGAAAAGTGATAAATGATAAAATAAAATTACTATGCGATAAATGGCGGAAAGGGAGATTATCATGGCAAAGGTTTATGCATTTCTTGCGGATGGACTGGAAGAGGTTGAATGTCTTGCGGTTGTGGACGTGCTTCGTCGTTCCGGTGTGGAGGTGACACTGGTGTCTGTTACGGGAGACAGGAAAGTAACTGGTTCTCATGGAATTGAGTTGGGGACTGACGCCCTGTTTGATGATGTGGATCCGGATGTGGCAGATGTGCTGTTTTTGCCCGGAGGAATGCCGGGAACAAACAATCTGAAAGCACATAAGGGTCTGAGGGCGGCTGTGGAGTGCGCCAACAAGCAGGGCAGAAGGATTGCGGCCATCTGCGCGGCGCCAAGCATCCTGGGGAGCATGGGGCTCTTAAAGGGCAGGACGGCTACCTGCTATCCGGGATTTGAGGACCATCTCACAGGCGTGTCCTACACCAGCCAGGGTGTTGTGACGGACGGCAACATCACCACCGGCAGGGGTCTGGGATTTGCCCTTGACATGGGACTGGAACTGATTCGCCTGCTTCAGGGTCCCCAGCAGGCCCAGAAGATTGCAGCGGCAATCCAGTATAGCTGGAAATAGTATTCGGATGAGAAAAACTCCTGTTCTGTTCTATATCATATGGATGTGGGATGGAATGGAAGTTTTTTTTGTAAAAAACGCTGGTGTTTTTAAAATGAGCATGCTATAATGGTACATTGAAGTGTAGCGCCCTCATGGATTATGGGCGAATCACATATATTTTAAGGAGGAACCCGTAAAAATGAGTGTACAAGTAGAAAAATTAGAAAAAAACATGGCCAAACTGACAATAGAGTTAAGCGCGGAGCAGTTTGAGGATGCAATGAAAAAAGCCTTCAATAAGAGCAAGAACAAGTTTAATATTCCAGGCTTCCGTAAGGGCAAAGCACCTCGCACCATGATTGAAAAGATGTATGGCGAAGGCATTTTTTATGAGGATGCCGCTGATGAAGCCATCAACGCAACCTGCATGGAGGCAATGAATGAAAGCGGACTGGAGATCGTTTCCAGACCGGAAGTTGCCGTAGATCAGATTGGCAAGGACAAGCCGTTCATCTATACCGCAACCGTAGCCGTAAGGCCGGAAGTGACCCTGGGCGAGTACAAGGGCATCGAGGTAGAGAAGGTGGATGCAGCTGTTAAGCCGGAGGATGTGGAAGCAGAGCTCAAGAAGGTTCAGGAGCAGAACGCAAGACTTCTGACCGTAGAGGACAGACCGGTTGCTGACGGCGACCAGACCGTCATCGACTTTGAGGGATTTGTTGACGGCAAGACATTTGACGGCGGCAAGGCAGCTGATTACCCATTGACAATTGGTTCCCATTCCTTTATCGATACATTTGAGGAGCAGCTGGTTGGCAAGAACATCGGAGAAGAGTGTGAGATTAACGTAACCTTCCCGGAGGAGTATCACGCGGCTGAACTGGCCGGAAAGCCGGCAACCTTTAAGGTGACTGTAAAGGAAATCAAGGTAAAGGAACTTCCGGAACTGGATGATGAGTTTGCAGGAGAGGTTTCTGAATTTGACACTCTGGATGAATACAAGAAGGATATTGAGGCAAAGATTCTTGAGAGAAAGCAGAAAGAAGCTGCCTCCGAAAACGAGAACCGTGTAGTTGACAAAGTAGTGGCGGGAGCTTCCATGGAGATTCCTGACAGGATGGTGGAAGGCCAGATTGACAACATGGTTCAGGATACAGCCCGCCGTATGGAGAGCCAGGGTCTGTCCATGGATCTGTACATGAAGTATACAGGCATGACCATGGAGCAGATGAGAGAGCAGATGAAGCCACAGGCCTTAAAGAGAATACAGACCAGACTGGTGCTTGAGGAAGTTGTAAAGGCTGAGAACCTGCAGGTTTCCGACGAAAGACTGGATGAGGAGATTGCCAAGATGGCGGCCGCTTACCAGATGGAGGCTGACAAGTTAAAGGGTTATATGTCAGACCGTGATAAGGACCAGATGAAGGAAGATATTGCTGTTCAGGAAGCGGTTGATTTCCTGGTAGCAGAAGCAAAACTGGTATAATTCACATATGATACGGGGGGTTCACAGCGCTTATTTACCTGGCTTTGAATCTCCCTGGTTTCTTATAAGTGTACGTCATCTTGTCCGGGCGGTGAGATGCCGCTCCTGGCAGGGATGACATGAATTGCACGCAGGTGTCTGAATGACAGGCGCCAAGTGCCTATAACTAGGAGGATGGTTAAATGAGTTTAGTACCTTATGTCATTGAGCAGACCAGCCGCGGCGAGCGTTCTTATGACATTTATTCAAGATTACTGAAGGAGAGGATCATATTCCTGGGCGAGGAAGTAAGCGATGTGTCCGCAAGCCTTGTGGTGGCACAGCTCTTATTCCTGGAGTCAGAGGACCCGGGCAAGGATATCCATCTGTATATCAACAGCCCGGGCGGTTCCGTATCCGCGGGATTTGCCATCTATGACACCATGAATTATATTAAGTGCGATGTGTCTACCATCTGTATCGGCATGGCAGCCAGCATGGGCGCGTTCCTTCTTTCCGGAGGGGCCAAGGGCAAGCGTTTCGCTCTGCCTAATGCAGAAATCATGATTCATCAGCCTTCGGGCGGGGCCAAGGGCCAGGCCACTGAGATTAAAATTGTGGCTGAGAATATCTTAAAGACAAGAAAGAAATTAAACGAAATCCTGGCAGCAAACACAGGGAAGCCCCTGGAAGTGATTGAGCGCGATACGGAGCGTGACAATTACATGTCTGCATTGGAGGCCAAGGAATACGGCCTTATTGATGAAATCATCGCACATCATTAGTGCTGCGGCCCAGCGCTAAGGCATCAGGCCGGTAACGTAAAACAGCAAGTAAAGGATATGAAAGGTTAGGTATCGTATGCCAATGAGACCAGATGACACGATTCGGTGCTCCTTCTGCGGAAGGACACAGGATCAGGTACGAAAGATGATTGCCGGAGCAGGCAACAACAATGTGTATATCTGTGACGAGTGCATAGAATTGTGCTCTGAGATTCTGGAAGAGGAGCTGGAAGGCCAGGATGAAGGGGAGAGCCCCGCGCTGGCCGATATACGTCTCCTGAAGCCAAAGGAAATCAAAGCATTTTTAGACGAATATGTCATCGGACAGGATGACGCCAAGAAGGTGTTGTCCGTTGCGGTTTACAATCACTACAAGAGGGTGACGGCATGCCAGAACATGGACGTGGATGTGCAGAAGAGCAACATCCTTATGTTAGGGCCCACGGGTTCAGGCAAGACTTATCTGGCCCAGACCCTGGCTAAGATTCTCAATGTCCCCTTTGCCATTGCGGACGCCACTGCACTGACAGAGGCTGGATATGTGGGCGAGGATGTGGAAAACATTCTGTTAAAGCTTATCCAGGCAGCTGACTATGACATCTCCCGTGCCGAATACGGCATTATATATATTGACGAGATTGATAAAATTACCAAGAAATCCGAAAATGTATCCATCACCAGGGATGTTTCAGGCGAGGGCGTCCAGCAGGCGCTTCTCAAGATTCTGGAGGGTACAGTTGCCAGTGTTCCGCCTCAGGGCGGCAGGAAGCATCCGCACCAGGAGCTTCTTCAGATTGATACCACCAACATCCTGTTTATCTGCGGCGGTGCCTTTGATGGCCTGGAGAAGATTGTGGAGCAGCGTCTCAGCGCCGGTTCCATTGGTTTCAACGCCGAGGTGACAAACAAGAATGATCTGAACATCGATGAGCTGCTCAAGAAGGTGGAGCCAAAGGATTTGACCAAGTTCGGGCTGATTCCCGAGTTCATAGGCCGCGTGCCTGTGATGGTTTCTCTGGAACAGCTGACAAAGGAAGCTATGGTGCGCATTCTGTCAGAGCCGAAAAATGCCCTGATGAGGCAGTACCAGAAGCTGTTTGAGCTGGACAATGTGAAGCTGGAATTTACCCGGGAGGCTCTGGAGGAAATTGCACAGCTGGCAGTAGACCGCAAGATTGGCGCCAGAGGACTGCGCTCTATCCTTGAATCAGTGATGATGGACCTTATGTATGAGATTCCGTCCGATGATTCTATCGGAATCTGTACCATTACCAGAGACGTAGTGAGAAAGGCAGGACAGCCGGAATTAGTATACCGCGACATGCCTCCTGCATCTGCCCGTAAACCGTTGTCAGAACGGCTCAGAGGGGACAGTAAGACAGGAGAAATTGCGTAGGCTGTCATGCTCCTGTGACAATTTAGAAGAGAGAAAGGGCCGCTGCAAATCAGATATGACCCGGACCAGAAGGCCTGTTTTCCGGCCGGTCCGGCACCTGCATTGCAGCGGCTTTTCAAATGGTTAAGATACAAGAGGTGAAAATTGAGAATGGGAGAACAAGTGATTACGATGCCTGTGGTGGCCCTCAGGGGGCTGACCATACTTCCGGGTATGGTATTGCATTTCGATATAAACAGGCCGAAATCAGTGGCCGCCGTAGAGCGGGCCATGGTGGGAGACCAGAAACTGTTCCTTGTGGCCCAGAGACATCCTGAAATCGTTGAGCCGGAGCAGGGGGATTTGTTCCAGGTGGGGACTGTGGCAGTGGTGAAGCAGCTGGTGAAACTGCCGGGCAAGGTGGTACGCGTGCTGGTGGAAGGACTGGAGCGCGCTGAGCTTCTGTGTCTGGAAGCCGAGGAACCGGCCATGATGGGCGAGATAGCAGCCATAGAAGCGGAGGAGGATGATTTGGACAGCCTGACTCAGGAGGCCATGCTGCGCATCCTGAAGGATAGGCTGGAAGAATATGGAAGAGTTAATTCCAAGATTACGAAGGAGATTCTGCCCAATCTGCTGATTATTACAGATCTGAATGAGATGCTGGACCAGATTGCCATTCAGCTGCCATGGGATTATACCATCCGCCAGACGGTGCTGGAGAACAGCTCTTTGTCAGCCAGGTATGAGGTAGTGATGCATACTCTGCTGACTGAGATGGAGATATACAGGATTAAGAAGGATTTCCAGGAAAAGGTAAAGGCTGATATCGACCAGAACCAGAAGGAATACATCCTCAGGGAGCAGATGAAGGTTATCCGCCAGGAGCTGGGAGAGGATGCTGTGTCGGATGCAGACGAATACCAGAAGAAACTGGACGCACTGAAGGCTGACAAGGAAGTAAAGGAAAAGCTCCACAAAGAGATTGAGCGTTTCCGCAATATGCCGGCCGGAAGCCAGGAGGCCAATGTGCTGCGCACCTATGTGGAAACCCTGCTGGACCTGCCATGGAAGAAGATGTCCAAGGACAATGACGACATCAAACATGCCGAGAAGATACTCAACGAGGACCACTACGGACTGGAACAGGTAAAGGAGAGAATCCTGGAATACCTGGCTGTCCGCGCCCTGACTAAGAAGGGCACCAGTCCTATCATCTGTCTGGTGGGACCTCCCGGAACCGGCAAGACATCCATTGCCCGGTCCGTGGCAAGAGCCCTGAATAAGAAATACGTGCGCATCAGCCTGGGAGGTGTCCGGGACGAGGCGGAAATCAGGGGACACAGGAAAACCTACGTGGGCGCCATGCCCGGCCGTATTGTGGAAGGCATGCGTCAGGCCGGTGTGAGCAATCCTCTGATGCTTCTGGATGAGATTGACAAGGTCAGCAGCGATTACAAGGGCGATACCTCCTCCGCGCTTTTGGAGGTGCTGGACGGGGAACAGAATGTGAAATTCAGGGACCATTATGTGGAACTTCCCATTGACCTGTCCCAGGTCCTGTTTATTGCCACGGCCAACACCACCCAGACCATACCGGGTCCCCTGCTGGACCGTATGGAGCTGATTGAGGTCAACAGCTACACGGAAAATGAGAAGTTTCACATAGCCAGGGACTACCTGGTGTCAAAGCAGATGGAGCGCAACGGGCTGAAGGACAGCCAGATTACATTTTCCGATAAGAGCCTGGAAAAAATCATACACAACTACACCAGGGAAGCGGGCGTCAGGAATCTGGAGCGCCGCATTGGGGATGTTTGCCGCAAGGCAGCCAGACAGTTCCTGGAGGATAAGAAGAAGTCCATCAAGATTTCGGAGAGCAATCTGGAAAAATATCTGGGCAAGGAAAAGGTGACCTTTGAAAATGCCAATGAGGAAGATGAAATCGGAATTGTCCGCGGCCTGGCCTGGACCAGTGTGGGAGGCGATACCCTTCAGATAGAAGTCAATGTGATGCCGGGCAAGGGAAGCCTTCTGATGACCGGACAGCTGGGTGATGTGATGAAGGAATCCGCCCAGACAGCCCTGACCTATGTGCGGTCCGTGTGTCCGGAATACGGGATTGCCGACGATTATTTTGAGAAGCATGATCTCCACATCCATATCCCGGAGGGCGCGGTGCCAAAGGACGGACCATCCGCGGGAATCACCATGGCCACAGCCATGCTGTCCGCGGTGACAGGTAAAAGCGTCCAGGCCAAGGTGGCCATGACCGGGGAGATAACCCTCCGGGGACGGGTCCTGCCCATCGGAGGACTGAAAGAAAAGATACTGGCAGCCAAGATGGCCCATATAGAGAAGGTACTGGTACCTGACAAGAACCGGCCGGATATGGCGGAGCTGTCCAAAGAAATCACCAAAGGACTGGACATTGTGTATGTAAAGGCCATGGAGGATGTGGTGTCGGAGGCATTTGTTTAGAGCGCGGATAGGAATTAGGAGAAACAGATATGATAATAAGAGACGTGAATCTGGAAACAGTTTGCGGCGTGACCAGCAAGCTGCCGGAGAATACACTGCCGGAGTTTGCATTTGCGGGCAAGTCCAATGTGGGAAAATCATCCCTCATCAACGCACTGATGAACCGCAAAGCCTATGCAAGGACCTCCTCGCAGCCGGGAAAGACCCAGACCATCAATTTTTACAACATCAACGGGGCATTGTACTACGTGGACCTGCCGGGTTACGGCTATGCCAAGATAGCGGTTGAGGTCAAGGAAAAATGGGGCAAGATGATAGAACGGTATCTCAGGAATTCCCAGATGCTCAAGATGGTATTCCTGCTTATTGATATCCGCCACGAGCCCTCGGCCAACGACAAGCTGATGTATGAATGGATTATCTTTAACGGATACCATCCCGTCATCATTGCCACCAAGCTGGACAAGATTAACCGCAGCCAGGTACAAAAGCACGTGAAGATGGTGCGGGAAGGCCTGGGAATGGAAAAGGACGGCATCATCATTCCTTTTTCGGCAGAGACAAAGCAGGGCAGGGATGATATATGGGATCTTATTGAGGGGAGCCTGTAGGCTGCCCCTATTCCTGTTAAAAGAAAATTGATTTAATAAAGAGAAAGAAAGGCCCGGTTTCCTGACAGACGGGTATTGCCTGCGGGAAATCAGGCCTTTACGCTACCGGTAAGCCTCCTTCAACGGCTCGATAAAATACCTACCGTAAGACGGAATATACCGGCCCTGCGGATATCCGGCCCGTGGTCTGGTCCCGGGGGTGCAGAATGTAGGGTTCATGCTCTGTATATGTGATATCCACCCAGGGATAGCGAAAGCCTTCCCTGACCATGGCTTTTTCCGCCAGGGGATGGCCCGGGGCCGCCACCAGGCAGGAGCCACGCATCAGGGCCACCGCTATGGTCAGCTGTCCCCTTTCCTCACCTAATAAATCCTCACATTCCGAATTCCGGTCAGAGCATATCTGGCAGATTTACAGGTGAATCCTGTCAGATTCAGCTCGACATATCCGGCATTTAGCGTATAATAGATAAAGGTATGAAATAAAATAAGACAGCCCGGTGTGATGGGATTGCAGACGCGCAGGGCTGTATCTGGAGGTATTATGTAATGGAAACGGGACCAATACGGGTGGCTGTCATGGCGGACACCCATGGAGTGCTCCGGCCGGAGGTGGAGAGGATTCTCGAAACCTGCGATGTGATTGTCCATGCAGGGGATTTCGACAATCAGATGCTGTATCATAAGCTGAATGTGAACCAGCCACTGTACGCGGTAAGGGGAAATAACGACAGGGGATGGTCCGGGGGCCTTGGACAGGTGAACCGGTTTGAAATCGGAGGGGTCAAATTTATCATGGCTCACGAAAGAGTGGATATTCCCAGCGTGCTCAAGGATATTCAGGTGGTCATATTCGGCCATTCCCATATGTATTATCAGCAGGAAATCAGCGGAAGGCTTTGGCTGAATCCGGGAAGCTGCGGTTATAAGCGTTTTACCCTGCCCCTTTCCATGGCCGTGATGACCATTGAGGAAGGAACGTATGAGGTGGAGACTATCTGGCTGGAACATGGGTACGGGACGCCGGGAGCAGCCACCAGCCAGAGGGAAAAGGCCAAAGCCAGCAAGTATGAAAAGCATCAGAAACGCTATAAGCAGAAGCAGGCAAAGGGCGAGGGCCAGACGGATAAGGCAAAGGGCGCGGTTATGGCAGCCAGATACGGGGGACGGCCGGCAGCCAAGCGGGAAGCCGTCAAACCCGTCCCGGACCAGGAAAAGGAATACCTGTTCCTCATAGCGAAAATCTTACGCCTGAGAAAGGCCGGTGAATCCAGGGAATGGGTCATCCGGAACCTGGGGGAGAATTTCAGGCTGGCAGCAACCATCTATGATATATGCGAAAAAAAGCCGGACGCAAATGCCCGGCAGATTTTAGAACTGTTATTGGAACAAATCTCGTTTTAGTGAAAACGCTTCCCGGTGGAAGCAGGTATACCGGCACAGCAAGTCAGGATAAAAGTGACCGCATGACATGGGCATAGATTTCCTGGCTTTTTGTTTTCCATGTATTGCACATGGATTCTGCCTGCTCCCTGTCGGGAACAGACAAATCCAGACGAATCAGGGTGGTCTTATTCTCGCGGACCTCACAGTGGACAATGTAGTCCTGATTGGTCCCCTTGTAGAAGTCGGCCGTGGTTCCCACCTCCTCCCGGAGACGGAACTTATTCTCCTTGAGGTACTGGTTCATGTCTTCAATGATGGCGGAGGATATGTTCTTGCCAAAGAAGTTGAGGGTTTCCTCGCCTTCCCTGGTGATGTCATACCGGGTGCTGTTGTGGCTGGCCTCCTTGTGGACCAGGCCGGCGTCTTCCAGCTCATTTAAGGCCTGCTGGAGGGTGAAATAGGTGGTGTATTCATGCTCTGTGAAAAAGTTGGTGAGCTGGGCGTTCGTCAGGGGGAAGTTCACCTGCTTCAACATATAGAGATTCATCAGTTTGTACAAGGTCATAGGTTCAGTAAGCATATCACACACGCTCCATCAGGGTTTTCTTATTATTTTCTAATGTGGTCCTTTACCGCGCTGCTGACCACATCTGCCACGCGGGGGTCAAAGGCTTCGGGAAGTATGTTCTCGTCGTTTAAATCCTTCCCGTCCACCAGTCCTGCAATGGCTTCGGCGGCAGCCAGTTTCATTTCCTCGGTGATGGCAGAAGCACGGCCTTCCAGCGCGCCCTTAAAGATTCCGGGGAAAACCACCACGTTGTTTACCTGGTTGGGAAAGTCGGAACGGCCGGTCCCGACCACACGCGCCCCGGCAGCCTTTGCCAGTTCAGGCATGATTTCCGGTACGGGGTTTGCCATGGCAAAGAGGATGGCGTCCTTATTCATGGATGCCACCATGTCCTGGGTCACGATTCCGGGAGCAGACACGCCCACGAAGATGTCAGCGCCCTTCATGGCGTCTGCCAGGGTACCGGTCCTGTGATCCAAGTTGGTCACGTCCATCATCTTTTCCTGCATCCAGTTCAGGTCATCTGCGCCCCTGCTCAGGATGCCGCTCCTATCGCACATGGTAATATGGGCGAATCCATAGGTCAGCAGCAGCTTTGTGATGGCAATGCCCGCGGAGCCGGCGCCGTTTACTACCACGCGGCAATCTTCCTTCTTTTTGCCGGTCAGCTTAAGGGAGTTGATGACGCCGGCCAGGACCACAATGGCAGTGCCGTGCTGGTCGTCGTGGAACACCGGGATGTCCAGTCTCTCTTTTAATGCCTCCTCTATCTCAAAGCATCTGGGGGCCGAGATGTCCTCCAGGTTAATGCCGCCAAAGGCGGGAGCGATGCGCACAACGGTCTCAATGATTTCCTGGGTGTCCTGGGTATCCAGGCAGATGGGGAAGGCGTTGACACCGCCGAATTCCTTAAAAAGCACAGCCTTTCCCTCCATGACAGGCATTGCTGCCAGAGGACCTATGTTCGCCCAGGCCCAGTACGGCGCTTCCGTCGGATACAACGGCAATGGTGTTGGATTTGATGGTATACCGGTAAGCCGCCTCCGGGTCGGCGGCAATCACCTTGCAGGGCTCGGCAACGCCCGGGGTATAGGCAAGGGCCCAGGTCTTCCCTGGAGGCGACCTTTGCTTTTGATGTGGTTTTAAGTTTTCCCTCCATTCCTCGTGGAGCAGCAGTGCTTTCTCATTGGTTGTCATAATCCGTTCCGTCCTTTCATTATCATAGTAGAAACACAAAAATGCATTTTTATATATCATAACAATTTTGTAAGTGTTTATCAAGTTCCTTTTGAAATTGGTGCGGTTTGACAAACCTGCATTTTTGTAATCATCTGGGTATGGCGGCGCTTGTGCGGCGGTGCGAACCGGGGGAGGGGGAGAGCAAAAAAGGAAAATGGAAGAACATGGAACCCATGGTTTGTACAAAAGATGTAATTAAAACTTTTAAAACCACCCAAAATGTGATATCATGTTACGTAAGTGTGGACATTTTACACAGAAGGATAAAGATACAGGTGGTACTATGAGGGAACGTATTAACCGTCTGGCCAGGGGAATCATTGACAATGGTTCGCCGGAGCTGGTGCTGACACCGGAACGGGTGGAGGCTTCGGTTCCCGCGGGTGAGGTCATCCGTGGCGAGATATTGGTGAGCAGCGGCAATAACCTGCATATAAAAGGGCTGGTGTATTCCAGCCATGAAAGGGTCCGGGTGGTGAACGGCGCCTTTGGCGGGCTTCGCAACCGGATTATATATGAAGTCAACGTGGATTTTTCAGAGCATGGGGACGAAATCAAGGGATCTTTTTACCTGGTCACCAATGGCGGTGAGAGGGAGATTCCTTATTCTTTGCGCGTACAGGCCGGCGATTCAGGGGAGGTTCTGGGAAACTTAAAGACTCCCAGGGACTTTGGGCTGCTGGCTAAGAGGGACCTGGAAAAGGCGCTGAGGATGTTTGAATATCAGGATTTTACAGAGGCCCCCTTCATGCAGGATTCCCGGGTCCGTACCATCTATGACGGGTTAAAGGGAAGGGCCGGCAGAAGGAATCTGCTGGAGGAATTCCTGGTGGCCCTGCAGGTGAAGGAACCGGTAAAGCTTACGCTGGAGACCGGAACCAGGACCTATGAGAATCTGACCGGAATCGCGGAAGATTATATAGATATTTCGGCAGGAACCTGGGGGTATGTGTCGGCGGACATAACAGCGGATGCTCCCTTCATTGAACTGGGGACCTCCCGTATTACAGACCAGGATTTTGTCCAGGGCCGGTGCAGGGCGGGATACCGCATTATACCGTCCAGGCTTCACAGGGGAAGGAATTTTGGGTGCATCCGCATTAAATCCATGGGGGAGGAATTCCTTCTTTCCGTGGAGGCGGAGGGGCATCACGGGGCCGGCGGCGCTGAGCGGGAATCCGGGGCGGACCGCTTCATGGACCATGGGAGCTTATATAAATACCTGGCTCTGCGTCTGGACTATGAGGCAGGGGTTTATGAGCCGGCCCTTCTCCTGAACCAGATGATGAAGGAGACAGAGCATCTCAGAGCTGATTTTCCGGGGGACGAGAGGGCCAAGCTGATACAGGCAGAGCTTCTTATATTAAACGGCAGGGAGGACAATGCCTCCCTGGCTTTAGACGACGCCAGGGACCATGTGCTGGCCCACAGGGAAGAGCAGGTTGAATTATACTGCTTCTACCAGTATCTGCGCCTGGAAATCAAGCCGTCTGTCCAGCAGAAGGAATCCCTGGTCCGCTATATACGCAAGCTTTTATGGGAGGATGGGGAGATACGGCCCTATCTCTTCCTGATGCTGATGAAGTTGGACGAAACCATGGCCCAGAATCCTCTGGAGCTGTACCGGTCCATGGCATCCCTTTTCAATCAGGGCTGCAGCAGCCCGTTCCTCTATGCATCGGCCTGCCGTCTGATGGAAGCCCATCCGGATTTGTTTGTGCGACTGGGCGATTTTGAGATACAGGCGCTGTATCTGGGTGTACAGAAAGGAATCGTCAGCCGTTTGACCGCCCTGAGGGCAGCGGGACTGGCACTGGGGCTTAAGCATTACAGAAAGCTGGTGGAACGCTTATTTGCAAAGCTGTACCAGACATATGAGGAGCAGGAGATTCTGGAGGCCGTGTGCAGCCTGCTCATCAAAGGGGACCGCAAGGAAAGGGACGCATTTGCCTGGTACGAGAAGGCCCTGGAACAGGGGGTAAACCTGACCAGGCTCTACGAGTATTTCCTCTATTCACTGCCGGAGGATTACGGACACCTGCTGCCTAAGGAGGTGCTGCTGTATTTCTCCTATGATAAGGATTTGGACAGGCACAGCCGCCAGATGCTCTACCGGAACATATTGGAATACATGAATCCTTCCGCGGAGCTGTACCAGAACTACACCAGGCATATGGAGCAGTTTGCCATGGAACAGCTGTTCCAGTCCAGAATCAACCGTTCCCTGGCTGTTATTTATGAGCACATGATTTATAAGGATATGATAGACAGCCGGGTGGCCAGGGTTCTTCCGGGCATCCTTAAGTCCTGCCGCATCCGGTGCGGGGATTCCAGGATGAAGTATGTCATTGTCCGCTATGAGGAGCTGGAGGATGAGGAAGCATTTTTGCTGGAAGACCAGTCTGCTTATGTGCCTCTGTTTTCCGAGCGCAGCGTCCTCCTGTTCCAGGATGCCTACGGCAACCGGTATCTGGACGTGAAACACTGGAAGGTGTCTGTCATGGACCGTCCGGAGCTGCTGGCCCAGTGCTATGAGGTGTATCCGGACCATCCCATGCTCAAGCTTTCCGAATGCAGGGACATCGTGAACCGCGGGGTGGAGACAGACGAGGAGGCAGCGCTGTTGGAAGAGATCGTGACGCAGATGCATCTGAGCCCTGCCTTTGAGGGCAGGCTGATGCAGGCAGTGACGGATTATTACTGTCAGAAGGCGTCTGAGGATAAGGACGGCGACGGTGTATTCAATTGTGCTTATCTGGTACAGATTGATAAAAAGCCCATGGCTGTCAGGCAGAGGCAGCAGATATGCGAGACCCTAATCAGCCAGAATTATATGCGGGAAGCTTATAATATGATTCGGGATTACGGAAGCCAGTATATATCCACGCCGCGGCTGATGAAGCTGTGCACCAAGACCATACTGATGAATCTGTTTGACCAGGACGACCTGCTTCTGGGCCTGTCCCACCAGGTGTTCTGCCAGGGGTGCTATGACAGCGTGATCCTGGACTATCTGTGCGAGCATTTCAACGGAACCGTATCCCAGATGTATGAGGTGCTGATTCAGGGCGTCAGGGAGCATGTGGAGACATATGATCTGGAGGAACGGCTGCTGGGGCAGATGCTGTTTACCGGCTGCTGCGACCAGATGGATTCCGTGTTTGAACTGTACATGAAACGAAAGACCACAAAGGAAATGGTGGTGAAGGCGTATTTTACCCAGAAGAGTGTCCAGTACTTCCTGGAAGAAAAGGATATGGACCAGAGGGTGTTTGAATATCTGAAGCAGGCAGTGGGCAATACCTTTGACAAGGACAGGATGCCCACCATCTACCTGCTGGCCCTGACCCGGTATTTTTCCACGCTGGACAAGGTGGATGGGGGGGATGCGGAACTGTTAAAGACCATGACATCCCTGCTTTTGGAGGAAGGACTGGTATTTCCGTATACCAGAGAGCTGTCAAAGCATATTCCGGTGCCCGAGGACATCATGGATAAGGCCATGGTGGAATACCGGGGAAGGAAGGACGCCCACCCGGAGCTTCAGGTGAGAATCCTGCCCGAGGAAACAGGATTTCACAGCGAGGACATCCGCCGTGTATACCAGGGGATTTTTGTGAAACAAAAGGTACTCTTTGAGGGAGAGATCATGGAGTACAGGA